>JGI24021J15306_10004843_pt1 | contig 15804 bp, 13 predicted proteins | sample Ectturendosymbi1_FD_15306 | JGI IMG/M metagenome (IMG submission 15306)
GAAATTAAGAAAAAAAACTGGGGGGGCCAAAGGGGGGGTTAAGCAAAAATCTGGTGGGCCATGGCCCACCCAGGCCCCCCTCAGAATCGCCACTGTGCATGGCATTTATTTATAATTAAAACTATAAGAAGCTAGCGCATTATTCAATAAATGATGTAATGTGTGAAAAGTTCTTTCAAAGAATGATGTGAAAAGTCGTTTCATGAGCTTGTATTGCCAATATAATAAAATGCACCTCACAAGGGAAGTTGGAATGCACAAATATGTAAATATTTGCAATGTTGAAATCTATTTCGCCAACAATTTCAAAGATATACAGTATTTCTGTAGAAGTAGTGCTGATGCGATGTTAAGTTCATAAACTTCACAATATCTGACCTGTGTTTGGGTATCAGAACCAACAATATTTCCACTTGTGGCCTCAGATGAAATTCCTAAAAGGTTTGACAGCGATCCACCTCAATAGAAATGCGGAAATGGAAAATATTGGCAAGTTTTCATTCCAAGTGACATAGTTTGGCTTTCCTATTTTCCAGGGTTGTCCATGGGACATATTTATCTGTCCCCTTCCCATCCCATAGCAATTTATGCCTGTCCCATCCCATGGGACGTTTCCCATGGGATTCCCATAGGAATGATATTCCCATGGACAAGCCTGTATTTTTCCCAGAGTTCGTTGGTCTGTATGATGCAATTAAATTAAAATAAAACGAATTTGTTCTCATGTTGGGCCTAAGAGTGAAGAAATGTTGCGAATCATACAGTCTTTAGTACATTATGGTAACATTACGAAGTTTTTGGAAATAATTTCCTTTCGTTACTTCAAAATTTACAAATGGTTGACGACCGTGCGCAGTTACGGTCATGAGATCGGAATTGAGCTAGCTTCATGCGATACAAAAGTAATGAAACAATGGTGAAACAACAAGAAGGCAACATAATGTCACAATTATAATAAATAATGGAAGATAATCTCGCTGCGGAAGTTCGCATGTTCAAGAATAGCAATGCGGTGAAATGTGATTGCTCGACACTCCAGTCAAGTCCGCTTGTGTCAGCACTGAAAGGAAATGGTGGCGTGGGAAGCTTTTGCTTCACATCTGCGATGATTCAAGAAGGTTCGCTGAATTTACATTTGTTTTAACGAGCCGCAAACCACATGAGACCAAATATGCTGTAAATCGATATGCATAACAAGTAAACAACATCGGCAAAGCCACTCATTTCAGTGACGCGTCTAACAGGATGTGCGTCAAACGACCTCAATCCAGGAGACATCAACTGTGGAGTCAGAGCCTGCATCTGAATTTCCATCTATGCCAAGCTTGCTTTCGCTAGCGCATTTTTCGCAATGATGAAACTGGTTTCAACTGCTTGGTTTCTCGTTCGCTGCAATGTTGGAGTCTGCTGCTGTCGAGGATGTTGACCCAGCACAATAAAAGAGAGAAAAACTTATAATGATCTCTTTATCTTGAATTTTGCACAGGCACATAGCATAATGTTTGTAGGTAGAGAACTTTGCTAAGCCTGTTAACCTGATAAAGGCAAAACGTTTTGAAAATACGAATTCCTGAAGTGATGAACACATTGTTTAAAACATATATTTGCAGAAAAAAAGGAGTAGGAAACCGAATACCCTTCGCTTATGCATGGTTTTGCACGCACTCTTCTGGTGCCTATGTTATGATTATTAAATTTGCACTGTCAATGTAACAAAAATCTACGCTTTATTTGTTTTTACGCTTTTTATGGTTAATCGCTAAAAAGGTTTTTGGACATATTCAAACAAAAGGAACACATTGTACTAACAGTTTTTGACGAGTATTTAAATAAACCTACTCAATTTTTATTGAATACTAGCTAGATCAGATTTCTCATGAACAAAACAAACGTTGCCACATACCTGCAGTTCTTTGTTGTATTTTACATTCTTGATGTTGGTAATGCTGTAGTTCAAAGCGTTCGATGCGTTTTGTACAATCACTGGTCACAATGATTTATTCTGCTGCCAAATCATTCAAGGAAAGGTTCCTGAAGCCTTTGACGAAAAAAGGTTGAAGTATTTTAATATAAAAATAATTCCAAAAATAATTCTATATTCCCGATTGTGAAGATCTTTGGGTGTAAAGGTCGGTTTAGAAAATCAATTAATGAAGTTATGTTATCTTGATGATTACTTGTTCTTTCTGATAATTAATTTTTGTCCGGTTTAAATATCCTGATGTAAGTTGTTTCGAGGATCAAGAGTTTATTAAAATTGTGTAGTGGATGTCGCAAAGATAAACTTAATTCAAATAAAAATATGTAAGTTCAACTGAAACTCAAAAACATTTTTCAGATTGCGAAGGTGTTACCTGATATGGTAATTTTCCAACTAATTAACTCTGTAAAATCCAGATTTCGAAGAGTCAGCTTCTCGAAATTTAAAGTACAAACATCTATCTGTATCGTTTGCAAGGAATCATACCTTTCTGGATTTTTGTATGCAAAAATTGTCATACAGTACCTTGATACAACAAGTTTTGAACTACCTACCCCTTTGATACAACAAGTTTTTAACTACCTTCAGCTCCTCTTTCAAATGTAAATTTCATTGATTCCCGATATTATGTACGCATTTGCTTCATTCGAAGTAAGCAAACCCGTCTTTGTTAGTAATTGGTTGATTGCATTGCTTGTGCTGCTGCTCGTTGCAGTTCGATGTTTGTGGCGCTTTTGCGCTTGATCTGTTATACATCTTGTGTTTTTTTTTCTTTTGTGTGTGTGCTTTTCCTTTACTATTTCTTTGCGATAATCATAATCTTCCAATTGCCTTTCTCTTTGTTCTATTTAAGGGTTGGCTGACGTGTTGACCTCGCGGTCATTTCGCAAAATCCTCGTAATATTTTTGTTGAACCACGCCATTTTCTATACCTCGAGGAAAATACAATTAACTGACCAATTGACTGACCTATATGAGACCGTTAAAGCCACTGTTTTTCATAAATCACTAACCGCAGGAGGGGTTGCAACCAGGTGTATGGGGTGAAAGGCGCGACTGCTCCTCCCGTATTTTGCATGTCATCTATCAAACCTTTGAGAAAAAACTGTTGTGAAACCTTAAAACCAATCAAATAATTGAAAGATGAATATCGCGCCCGAAAACCGCTTATCGGGCTACGAGCCTACCAGGAGCCTGCACGAGGGGGTTTTCAAAAGGTTTCGACAAAACAGTGCATTGGAAAACAAGGTTGTAACTCCGGTCAATTTTCTGCTGTGTTGTCAGATTTTCGTACACATAAAGATTCTTGCATTCTTTGCAGATGATAAGAAGAACGTTTTCGTTAATTTTGCATTTTTACTGATTGTAGTTGCTACTATTCGAATGTATTACCGCAGTTTGCAATGTCGCAATACGATAGTTTGAATGTTCAATCGTGACTGAAACTTCAAAGTAGCTTCACGCAAAACGATAAGATTCTTAGCTCAACGAATAATTCCAAGATTGAAAGGTTGTCAAACAATTATACGAACTTTTCAAACGTGTCTGCACACACAATTATAGCGGGTCTAGAGAAAGCAGCTCACTGTATACATCTATACTGCTCAAACGGGCCATGTGGGGTGCCAAGACTGACTTTGCCCCCAGGCGCGCGAAACCCTAGGTACGCCACCGATGTTACATTTGATTTATGCTAGAATTATTGGCTTCTCATCATAGGTAGGAATAATTTTCCTTCTACTTCATCTTTGGTTCATCATAAGAAGCTTCCGATGAACTAAAGATGAAAGGCTAAATGCAAATCAACAACGTGATAGCGCTGATGGGATACAGCGCTTTGTGCATTCCCACTGTCAGCTCCGATAAAGCTTAATTTTGGGAGTAACAAATCCTTTTGATGAGGTGTAGATGAGCATACAGAAGCATCATCAGTCGCGAGAGCAACAGAAGAGCAGAGCTGTTTTTCCACACATACGCAAAGCGACTTATATCTCCCATCCCGACATTAACAGAAGAGCAAATACTTTTTTGCCACACAGACGCACAGCGATTTGCGTCACCCAACCCGAACTATGCATTGCCTTTTTTGTGTTTTTGTACCCGGCCCGATAGGTACTAGGGCCCGGGAGGGTGAAAGTATGCAAATTTTTCTGTATTCAAGTCTAAAATTATTAGTGTAAGCCAGTTGTCAGTATAACAATTAATCTGTTTCTAAATCTTAGCACGGTTGCTGTTTATCTTTATTCTGATTGCCGTACAAGGAAGCTATAGTTTTGCCGAGGGCCCTAGAAGCTATTGGGCTTACTATCGGCCTTGGTACCCTCTGCTGGTAAAATTTCTCTCAGAGGCCCTGTGCATTGCACTAATCGCAGCAGAATCCTGTCGATTGTCGAACAGATGCCGCACCATCTGTCGTCTTTTACTCGTTTGTAGTCGCCCCCTGCGGTCGGTCAGTTCAGACTTCAGAAGAAATTGCACAGTTTAAAGCTGGTTGATTCGAACGTTGCAGTTCTGATTCTACCGTCATAGTGAAAATATGAGTAAAGTAGTGCGGTAGCGTAAAACTTTTCAACTGATTACGGACTTTTATTCTTAACAGCTTATTAGTGATTCTGACGGAGAACGAATCAAATCCAGCCAAATGTGCTTCAGTTGCTCATTTAAAGTTAAATGCGCGTACTGTGCGCCTTGTTTGGACAAACAGAAAGCATGTAATGATACAGGATAACAAGCAACAGAGTAAAGCTTTGTCACTTGTCATTTTACTCATTACAAAAGTTTCACAATAAACTTAAAGATCACATGCAAGCAAAGCATCATGTTTTTCATCAGGAAAAAGTATACGAGATGCTGAGCAGCTTTGCAATAACGTGCGATACTTGAATAGCAACTATGCTGTTGAGGAGCAATTTATGGGTTTCGGCACATAGACAATATGGCAGCAAAGACAATGTAAAAATAAAATGCATCGTCTCGAATCTGTCAGTCTAGACTTGTTCAACTGTGGGAGAACTTTATGATGGGGTCTCTATAATGAATGGTCACATCAATGGCGTGCAAAGATTAATTCGGTGTCAGGCGCCTTCAGCTGTTTACACTTACTGTGTCGCCATTGCTTAAATTTAGTTAGTAACTGCAGTAGTCAGGTCATTCCAATAAAAGGCATGCAGGGTTCCCACACATATTAAAACATCATTTTCCATACTTTTTCAATACCTTTTCAATACCAAATTAAAAAAATTCAATACCACTTCTTTTCTTCATTTTTAGAAATTCTTAATCATGAAACTCAATTTTACACATTGCATGACACTGCATAAATAATGAAGTGCTTCGCCTTCAGTAAAATTATGCTCAGATATTTCTGACTTCTTTTCTATTTGGAATTTCCATACTTTTTCAATACCTAATGTACATTTCGGCCAAATTCAATACTTTTTCAAGGTCTTGAAAACCACTTTTGAAATTCAATACTTTTTCAATACTTTCAATACTGCGTGGGAACCCTGGGCATATTTACACTTGTGGAAGGAATGGTTAATTTTTTACATTAATCTGACAAGCATCGGAGTGCCTTTGAAAGTAATTATCTCTCTGTGAAACAAGATTTGTTCAAAAGCTCGGCGCATTGCTGCTTTTTGTTTCAGGCTTTGAGCAAATCTTGACCGGCTTTGCAACATTAGCAAACAAAATTAACACGATGTAAGAACTTGCTTTTAGGCAGGTCCATTTCTAAAAAATATTTGCTGACAAGAGAGCACCCTTGTCAACAAATATGACAGTCTATAATTTGGATTTCATTGAAGCAATGAACGAAATCAATGCTGCAAAATATCTGTCAACGGCAAGGCGAATCAACAACAGAAACTGGTAAGAAAGTCATTTGTCTGCTTTTTAAACAAGCTGAAAGCTTAGCGAGTGTTATGGGAGTAGAGCTGACATCCCCTCGCTGCTCTTCGCGGCAAGTTTGCAGTCTTCGTAAAGGAAGGTGGTTCATCGCCTGAGGGTTATTACATATAGTTTTTAGTATCCGTATGTGGACAGAGTACAGCAGTAGTACACAAAGCAGACAAGTTTGAAGTCCAGTCAAAACTACCGTTGATTTTGCATAGTATGATGCAATCTCCAGACATCAGCTATGACCATTTTTAGCAAACATTTCTGGAATATGGAAGCTTTATTGCTGCAAAAAAGCAATGCTTCAGGAATTGTGAAAGTTGGTCTTGTACAGTCAGGAAACGGGCACTGTAGTCAAGGGCAATATTTTGAGTGTGTTGAAAGAAGTTCCAGAGCGTTTACCACTTGCAGAAAAGCTCATGCAAAATTTCTTGCAATAATCCTTTGCTTTGACATGGTGTTCGGAGGAACGCCATTTTGCACGATGAAACTTTGAAACCTCGAATGAGATGTACCATGATAGACGATCGTTTACTAGCTCTGACGCATATCTGCAAAAATATTGAAACCGATGTGCAGGCGTTCACTAACGTATTTTCAATATAGAGGTGCAAGAGTCGTTTGGTGGTTAAAAGAATTGCTATGTTTGTGTGTAGGGGCGACGTAACGAATTTGTTAGTGGGGAGGTTCGCATGGCTGATTGATAGTGCGACATCATCGTAGAATTAGATCATTCAACTTTGGAATTTACTTTCACGCACAATTTCAAAAAAGATCGAAGTGTGTAAAACTCACCTACACTCAACGCCATTTCATAACAGACATTTTCAATATTTTCATATTTTGTCAGTACTCTAGCTCCAAAATAATACATAGATCTCCATGAAGCAGACCTGCGGTGGTAAAAAATCTCGGTTTTAGTAAAGACAACTCGTGCCTGTTTTCAAGTAATGCAGGCAATTTACAAACCAAAAAAGGTTTCGTCATATCCGTTCTTAAAACTATATTCCCTGAGACTCTAGGCACCAACCTCTTGTACGTGTAATATATGTAAAGAAAAACCATAAATGCAGTAAGAAAGTGGATGGTTCCTTTTATATCGGACCCTATGAAAATCGGTAACCCGCCCCTGTTTTCACCGCTTAAGAATTTACATCAGTTTTTCTTACACTGGTAGCTCTGCTGGCAATCGTCAAAAACGATCTCATAATCGCATGGTAGATTCGCACTGAGCCTAAAAGCATATTGTCCTAAAATATATTTAACGCCACGAATAAAGCTAGAATTGCAATAAGTTTTCAATGCCGCTTCACATGTTTGGACATTAAACCAGGTTCGTAACAAGGGGGCTTCGCCCCCCTGAAAAATTTTTTGCCGCCTCTGAAAAAAATCTGTTAGGCATAGTTGTAAACTATTGGACATATTTGAAAAAACTTGGACCCCTCTCAGAAAACTCTTCGCCACCCCTGGTGTCGTAAGCTGGTTACGGGCCTGCATTAAACTGCTCATATAGAAAACATCAATCCCACTAGTCCAGGTTATGATAAAAAGATGCGACACTGTTCAAAAGAAGTGGAGGCAGGCGGGCTGAGCCCTTCTAATTTACCGTCAATACCTCCAAAGTCCAAACTCAAGCTCTAGTCTTTCCGATAAAATCATTTTCCTATTCATTGTAAATTACAGCGAAGCCTCCGCAAACAAGCACCCTCAATGCTGTTGATCTGGCGATACATCTGCCTCTTTGTAGGCCATCAAACAAAAGTGAGAATTAGCCTAAAACCAATTTAGTACCACGAATCTCAGCCAGCACCAGAGTCTCCAGCAAAAAATTTAAATTTGCACCAGAAGATCGCTTTTCTGCTCAAATTTATGTGATTTAAGTGGAATGAGCTAACCAATAAGCCCCGCATTTTGCGGTAGGTTGCAGATTTTGCCGAATCTGTCTTTTTGTGGCCGACGTGAGCTGTTTACTGTTTTACAATTGTAAATAGGATCAAAGCCATATGGCCTCAGTCACTGTTGCCGGGCGCGTAACCAGAGGGTCAAAAGCCGCCGCTCCCCAAAATATTTTGAACTGCAGATATTAACTGTTGAACAAAAATTGTCATGACAACGTAAAGCCTTATTCATTCCACACACCAAGCTGTCGATAACTGGTATTTGCCGAAGTTTCTACGTTAGAGCTGAGTACTCCGTTCATTGGGGTGCGTCGTGGTGGCGCTCCCACGTAGTAATTCAATGCTACGGTACGTTGTGCATGTTGGCGGAGTGAGATGTTGCACAAATGCATCGTTAGATCATAATTCCATAAGCTAATGGAGCACGCTCAATCAGGGTAACCAGATTGGCCGTTTTGCTGCCAAATTTAGGAAATTTGGCCGTATTTCAAGTTGGTTGGCCGTACGATTTTTGGGTTGGCTGTTTGGCTTTTTTGGCCGTTTTTTGAAGGTCATTTGGCCGAAATTTTTTCTGTTGTCCCTTTTTGAAAATATGTCTATATTTTAAGGCTAAACTGTCAACGACAACACCTTTTTTTGAAAGTCTTGTCCCCTATGCGTCCATTTCGCCTTGTGTAATGAATTATAAATGAAAGCGAGGCAGTGTGAATGTGCGATTGTGCTTGCCGCGTTGCGCAGACCTTGCAGGCCAAGCCGTTGTGCGTGTGCGTATAACCTACCTGTTTATGGGTGATATATGACTTGTAACAGACCATACGATTGGTATGGCTTGTGACAATCCATATGGTTGATATGCGGTGTAACCAAACATACTCTTCATATTGTTGTCCTAATATTGCTAACTGCCTGTGCTACTAGGCTAGTCAGTGTTCACAGTTCATTTTATGTTGCCACTATATGTCTTCAACAGACTCTTTACTAAGTACCAAGCTGTGCTTACACTTGGGCAAATTAATAGGTTAAGCTTAGGAAATTAAATGGTCTTGGAGACAACATGTCATGCCTGTAGTTTTTAACGGTGAGATTTTGTAGCGACACACAACTAGTTTCTACCTGGCCGTGAATCTTTTCTTGCTGCCTATGCATTGAAATGTTAGCCTATTTAGCATTATGTCTTATGTTCAAAGTGGCCATTCATTTAGAAGTATTTGTCTTGCTATTGCAGGGGTGGCCAAACAGTCAGAGACCAAGAGCTACATTTCTTACTGTGCTACAGCAAAGAGCCACATCATACACATGGGCACACATGAACATAAAACCATCTCTTCCTCGCTCACGCACATACTGCACTTTTGCTTAGCTAGATTTATTGTAAATATCACACTCACACACCACCAACATGACCATGGGCGTCGGAAGGGGAGGCAGAGGGGGACCAAGCCCCCCCTGGATTTTGAAATTATTAGCACAAAAACGTTGTTTTTTCGATTTCGAAGGGTAAAAAACAAATTTCACCATTTTTGGCCTCCCCCTGGAAAAAATTTTGGCAAAATCCCCTACTGGCCCCCCCCTGGAAAAAATCTTTCCAACGCCAATGAACATGACAATGACAGAACTTCACAGGGCATTTATTGTTATCCATGTTTTTTAGCGGGACTTCTGCTAAATACCTTAAAGCTGCATGAAACTGGACAAAGAGCCGCATGCGGCTCGCGAGTTGCGGGTTGGCCACTCCAGCGCTATTGTATTCATTGTCGACACAGAATGAAAATAAACTTGTATTTGAATGCATTTTGACTTGTTACAACAAACTGCAAGCTCTGCTTTTGAAGTGTTCAAAATTGGAGTGATGATAAAGTAACTGCCAATTTTTCAGGTACTTTATTTAGGTGATTTTGAAAAATAAAGAAACTTGGCATTTTTAGTCATAAGTGACAAATTCTAAAAATAGTTTTGAATTAATTGCTTTTTGTGCTCAGGCGCTGTGAGTAGCCTCCACAAGATGCATTTTTATGTGAATTTGAGTTGTGAGGAGGAAAATTGTTTAATAAGTTTGGCTTTGTCAAATGAAAGGTTTGGCTCTTTTTTGGTCGTTTTTAATTGTGTGTTGGACTTTTTTCGGTAATTTTTTGGCCGTTTTTGGCCTTTTTTTACTAAAAGTTTGGACTTTTTGGAAAAAATAAATCTGGTAACCATGTGTTCAATGCGTTTTTGCCAGATAGTTGCAAGTTGTTTGTTAACTTACATGCATAACTTTTTAAACGATGGATTATGGTTCAATCAGTAGCATAAATTCCGACAAGAAACTCATCCACTTACCTTTATGTTGCAAAAATACGATGCAGATGTACTGCCTGCTCACCGACTGCACTAGAAACAGGCTGAAATTGCCGCTTTGCAGGCTTCTAACATCCTGCGTCAGTTTCCCATGGTGCATTCCGATTTTCACTGCTGCCTTTGCTTTCAAGGCTACCATCAGGCGTCAAAGAAATAAACTTGTAACAAAAGCAGATCAATTTGGCACAGACCAGAACTATGTTAGCGAAAGCGACCGCGCTTGTTATTGCTGGTCAGTTCTCACACGGGACAGTGCTGCCAACTCTTCCTACAACGAATATACCAGATCTACTCTAAAAATATACCAAATTTACATCTGTCATGAAACCTAGCAATTTAATTATATTTTTCAATGTCTTTTTATTGTTTCAGTAGATTATTGACAGTTGCTGTTGAGCAATGCCATCATAGACAAGCTGCAAGCTCAATCTCTACTTTCTTAACTTTAGCAGTGACAGATTCATTAACCACTAAAAATTCCACCTTCCAACACCTGCAACTACATTTTCATTTCTTTTGTGGTCCAGCATATTATTGTGCTCTATAATAGCTGGCAATTTTCTTTTTGCGCAGTTAGCAGAAGGAATACACAGCATCAGCAGAATACTGCTTTGCAAGTCATTCAGACCTCTGTCAGTCACTCTTTGCTAAATCTTCTGCCACTCTCGTACGCCGCTTTCCCAACTTTGGATGCATTAGCTGACTAAAAGCGCATACCTGGAGCTAAATTCAGTATTTTCGTAACTTCTCAACTCTCTTCCAATCTCGCTTTCCGCTTATCCAAAGTGCATGCTTATTCCTAAGCAAAATCACTGAACATTTTTATATAGCTTCAACACCACCATCGGTTTATCTGTTTCCGCTTTGTAAGAAATCGAATAAATTGGTTTTGGTTTCCTCCGACAAAATTATACAAAATATATACCAAATTTTTCATATCTACCAAATCAAAATTTTTATATACCAAGCACTTTGAAAAGTATATATACATACCAGTTGACAACACTGACGCGGGATGCAAATAACAGAACAGTAGTATCATTACGAAAGAATAGCATTATTGATACTCAGTGGTGTGTTCAAGGAGGCGAACGAGACACTTGCCTCGCCCCCTTTTAAGGACCCCCCTCAAGGTGTTTCGCTTGTAAATTTTCTTCATTTTTGGTGAAAAACTTATTATTTACTCATATAATGTACTCCGAAGCAGATCATAAATAGGTACTCTGCTTTCAAAGGGGCCCCCAACAGCAACTGTAATATGTATGTGTTCTGTTTACAAAAGGGCCCCCAACAGCAACTGTAGTGTGCGGTATTCTGGTTTCAAAGGGGCCCCAACAGCCACTGAAATGTGTAGGTACTCTGCTTTCAAAAGGGCCCTCAACAGCAACTGCAATGTGTAAATAGGCATACTCTGGTTTCAAAGGGGACCCGGCGGCAACTGTAATGCGCAATTACTCTTCCTTCAAAGGAGCCCCCCATAACATACGTAATATGTAAGTACTCCGCTTTCAAAGGGGCCCCCAATAGCAACTGTAATGCATAAGTGCCTTGCTTTAAAAGGGCTTAACTATATGTGTTGCTAGCTTTGTCTTTCCAACTTTAAGTGTTTTCAAAGTTGTGTATCATGAATACCTTTTTGCATTCTCTGTTATGTCAGTCATGCCGTAGGCTCAGGAACATATCCTTGGGTGGTCCACATATCCCCTTCCTAGGCTTGTTCAAAAGGTCTTATCACGGTGGCTGAGTATGATGACATCATCAGGGCCCCTCTTTTTAACCTTGTCTCGGGCCCCCCCAATCTGAAGTCCACCACTGTTGATACTATCCGGTAAAAACAGAGGAAGTAAAAGCTCGGCACAAAATCCTGAAGATCAACGAAGTGTGAAGCTTTGTTTAGTTTAGAAAATATCTTAATCTCTGTTTCTACTTCGATAGACACGAGAAAGGGGCGCATTCATATCAAATGGGCGCCATTTAACGGGGTACCACAGACGTTTGGGGGCAGTTGTCCAAAAAATCTCCCCTGGATCCGCCATTGGTTATATCTTTAGCAAGGAAATTAGTTAGAAATCAGACGTGTCTTTCGAAGATGAGATACATCCTGCACTATACGTGGGGTTGGCGGATGTTCCTGTATTGTTGCATGTACCTGCAGGGGTGGATATTACGATTTAGGGGCCCTAGGCAAACTCTCAGAAAGGGACCCCGAAATATTGCCACAGAGGCAATGTGAGACTGAGTTGATAAAAAATGATTTGTTTCATATTTCGATCCTGACGTTGTGAGATTTCATGTGTACAACACGTGGTCTTGAAAAGGTGGTTCGCGGCTCCTGTATTTGTTCACCTTATACCATAAAAGAAGCCTCTATATTTTGCACATGCTGTACAGGAACTTTATTCGCTGAAAGCAAGTTAAATTTTGTACTCTGTCAGGGAATTTGCTTCTGCGTTAAAGTTAATTTCACACGGTAAATATATTGAAGTCGTTTGATTTTTTTTTATTTGCCAAAAAAAAACAGTGACTGGAAAGTTATGAAATCTGCATCAACTGCTGAAGGCTCTTCGTTTTTACGAAAAAGATGTGATCAATGCAAGTCAACGACAGAAGGTAAGAACGTAATCAACTCGAGCGAATGACAAAATGCAGGGACTCAATCAACTCGATTGGATGACAAAGGGTAGGGCTTAATCATCTCAATCGGATGACAAAGGGCAGGGACTTAATCAACTCGATCGGACGACCAACGTCAGGGACTTAATCAACGTGAAGGCGTTTACTGGAAATTTTTAAATGAAAGGAATCATTGCAATCCACGACCGAAGTTAGGAGGTTGGCTGAGAAGTTTCTTAGCAGGGGTAGCATGATCAAAATATTATGTACTTTGATTTCTTTAAAAATGTACACTGGTGAAATACATCTATTTACGAAGTATCAAAAGGAAAACGCACTCAACGAACCCAAAAGGCGCTTCCAATCTTACTATCAACTTGCATTGCCTTCAAGGTTGCATAATGTGTTGTTTTCTGCTTCTGGCCTCTTGCGCTAACATCACATTTACATTGCAACAATTTTTTCAAAACTCCATTTGCGAAACGCTTATAAAAAGGTTTGAAAGTGTTGAAAACATTTCAATGACTTTTACGCGAAAAAACAGTCATCGAACCGCATGTGATAGCTTAAGGAAATGCACGGCAATGCAATCGCACAGGCACACAGGGTTGGATATTAGGGGATGCGAACAAGGCGGTCGCCTCGTGCCTCTCATTTTTCAGAGATGTCATGGGTCCTTTTGAGAATTTCGCACTTAGTTTGTACATTGTTTTGTTAAAAACCTTTTGAACCACTATAGAGCCAAATTTAATAAGCTCTGAAGTAAGTTATATGTTTTTCAAATTGAACCAAAAATTTGGTGCAAATTTGCTAAAGGAGACCCCTCAACAAATTAATGTGCAGACAAAGAACCACTTTAAACAATATTTGTCAGCGCAGGACTGTACCACCGTCAGTGATCATAAATGTCGATTGTGGAAAATATTTTGTGCAACGAACCTTGACCAATAGTAACCTGTAATCACAGTGTTGGATAATTGGCGGCATATATTTCCCTGTGAAACATATCTCACTGAGATGAACTGTTTTTGGTTCAGGCTTTCTAGGTTTTTCTTTTCCTGATAATCCAACAAGAAGTAATGACAAAATTCACCACCTTGTGCGGTTACGCAGATGCAGCTGTTGACAATACTGAATGGGATTTATTCGGAAATGACGCGACCGAGCTAAAACCTACAACAACGTCGGCGTTCGAAAAGTATGTTTCGCTTTTCCAGTATCCATGGCTATGTGATAGCAAGTTTTAACTGGTAATTCCAACTCAGGTATTACTTGCGTCCCCAAGTGCTGAATGATGTATCTGATGTGGACGTTTCGACGACCGTTTTGGGGTTTGAGATCGATTTTCCTGTGTGTGTTGGTCCAACATCTGTTAATAAAATAGCTCATTTTGAAGGAGAGGCGGCTGTTGCAAGAGGTATACTGTTCAAATATTGGTGCTGTTCTTAGTGCGATGTTGCATTAGAGAGTGCTTGTTACCACACGCTTTTTTCAGCCGCAGCACGTTTGAACACCGGGTATGTTCTGGGTGCGTGGACATCTACCAGCATCGAAGAAGTTGCAAAAAAAACAGGAGGTTCTCTGAAATGGATGCAAGTTTACATCTACAAGGTAGGGCAAACGGAACTCCCTGGTAGGTAATAACGTCCGCTTTATCATATCCACATTTATTTCCCAAGAACCGAGACACGACGCTTCAACTCATTAAAACGGCAGAGAGCAACGGCTTCAAAGCAATTGTTGTCACGCTTGACGCCCCAGTGCTTCCCAGCAAATGCAGTCCTCTTGCAACGAACTCGCTAATGTCGTACTTAAAGTAAGTTGATAATGCCACGGGAAACACTGAAATACCAGTTAAAGTTCGGGTATTCTCGTCGTATGTAATTTGCCCAACATGTCATCGATAGAAAGTGACCCAAGTTTGTGGATATTGTTAGGGAACTCATCGATCCTTCTATCCAGTGGAAAGATATCGAATGGATAAAAGACAACACTAAACTTCCAATAGTTTTGATGGGCATTCTTACTGGTAAGTCTTTTAAGCATAAATTTCGTGTTTACCGTGAGAAAATGTACCCACTGTTTTCGCAGAGGAGACGGCAAAGAAGGCAGTGGATTGCGGTGTTGCTGGCATCCTGCTTTCTAACAACGGAAAGCGAAAACTTCAAGGCATGCGACCCGCTGTACGTATACAAAAATCTTCGAGCCATTTCCAAAACGGTGGATTTGCTTTTTTGCTTTTCTCTACCTGCTTTTTTTTCTTTACTTCTTGACATTTACAGATTGGCTGTCTGCCTGAAGTTGTTCAGGCAGTGAATGGGAAATGTGAAGTTTATGTGGATGGAGGGATACTTTCCGGTTCGGACGTTATGATAGCATTGGCTCTGGGCGCAAAGGCGATTTTTCTCGGAACACTTATGTGGGCGCTGGCAAGCGGTGTAAGTATTTTTTTAACCGTTTTTTTGACTTGTATTCAATTATTTCTTCCTCCCCGTCCTGTTGCAGGGTGAAGATTCAGTGCGTAACACGTTGTTAATGAGCAAGCTCGACTTGATACATACAATGCAACTAATGGGTAACAAGTGTTTCGGCTATTGTGAGCGATTATTGAAACGAATTTCACAACCAAGTAATCATTGTCACAGGCTGCTCATCTCTGAAGATGCTCCGAGATGGTGAATTTATTGGTCGCAGGAACTGAAAGCATCAGCAGTTCCTCTAGTTGCATCACGAGTCTCGTAGTTTTCGCCAATAAAGCAAAGCAGTGATTGCACCTGCATTTAAGCTTCCGATGATACAGTATTTGTCAAATTGTCACTCTACACCGGCTGGGCAGTCTTTCATAACTGCTTTATCGCAAACAGGTACTTCGGAAGGTAGTGTTGCAACCTCTCCAGTGGTGTTGCGTTGATTGTGTGATTCACCACGAACGGGATGTGCGCGAAGAACAAAGATATACGTATGTGGCGCGAACAAGCAATAATAGAGTGATTTCGTCGGGTGATCTCTATTGTTGCTTGCTGCCACGGTGCGAAGCTTTGCGCACATGCCGCTCGGGATTTCCGATCGCAACAGTAG
>JGI24021J15306_10004846_pt1 | contig 15801 bp, 12 predicted proteins | sample Ectturendosymbi1_FD_15306 | JGI IMG/M metagenome (IMG submission 15306)
TGTCCGTAAGCGTCACACTTTGCGTTTTTGCACAAGGACTTAGTCTCACAAAATGCGCAAATATGCGCTGCGGTGGTATTGACTGACTTGTTCACACTACACTCGGTAGTAATTCCACAGTCTGATGTGACTAGAACAAGTCCCAACATGAACGTATTTCGACCTATTTCGATCAAATTAATTTGTCTCGCAGCATGAGCGGACTATGGCAGCTGTCAATACGCGAATGATAAATCTGATTTTTGGTGCTCGGTTATGTACCTGCTTCTGAAGCGTTGCACGTTTTGATACAATTAGTTGACGGTAACACAGTTACTGATAAATCTGATTTTTGGTGCTCGGTTATGTACCTGCTTCTGAAGCGTTGCACGTTTTGATACAATTAGTTGACGGTAACACAGTTACTTATCTTCGTCCTCTACACCAGCGTGGTCCAACTACAGGCCCGCAGGCCACATGTGGCGCGCGGACAGAATTTTTATGCCTGCNAGCTTTCTCACTATTGATTGTTGTGTGGATATAAGTATAGGTAATTTTAATTAGAACACGCATAGCATCTTTTAATAGTAATAATGTACAGTATTACAGGCGTTAGTCTAGACCATGGTCTCCAAACTACGGCCCGCGGGTCAAATCCGGCCCGCAAAGACATTTCATCCGGCTCATGAAGACATTTTGCCAATGATGAAAAAATAATGTATTTACAAAAAATTCATTAATTTCGTAGAATGTAACATATACCGAAACAATCCTATTACGTAAGATGTCCGGTCCTTGAACTGTTGTGTAGTGGCTCTCTAACAAAAGAGTTTGGAGCTAGACCGTAGAGAGCTTCTAGAAAATAATCAGCATAAATAGGTTTCCCAAACTGACACATTTTGCAATGAAAATGCACTCGGCGTTTGGAAGCCAAGGGCGTAAGCAAGGAGGGGGGTTGGGGATAAACGCCCCCTTGAGCTTGATATTTTACGAAATCTTTATTACCTGTGCAAAGGAGATGAATGGTTTTCACATACTTTTTGCTTGTTAATTTTTCGACTTAATGCAAATACCACGTAACGGAAACAATTTGCATTCAAATTTCAAGAAACATTGTAAATGGGCCGAAAAGTAATGATTAGGTTTTGGTGGGAATCTGGGTTATCGTCTGCATCCAGAAACCATCTGACCACATTTTGCAGACATTTCGTCCACTACGCATGTTTACTATTGTGTTCCGCGATAGTTCACGTCANCGGAAACAATTGTCTTTGTTTTGTCTGCTATGGCTGATCAGCGCAAGTGCTGACCACATTGGCTACATTACCAGTTTCTGTAGCATGATAAATCTGTTGCACGAGCTCAAAAACAGCAGTTGTTAAAACAGAAGCATTCAAATATTTGATAATGTCTCAGCGGGGAAAAAGGAAAACTACTGTAAAAGTTTACTAGCTTCTATACATAACAAAAAATCGAACGTTTACTTGCGTACTTTATGCGCATTCTCAATTCTTGTGTAGTTTAGCAAGATTCTACCTTGCAAACCGGGGTGTGCGTCAGACAGTCCAGCCGCACACTTTCTGTGCTCCACTGCTCGTATTCGACAAGACATTAGCGCAGCCTCATTTTGCAGTTGTAAATTGCTCTGACGCAGTGATGAATGTGTTTTACTCCAATGTTTTAACGCGCAGCCTGATATTTTTGCAGTTATTAACTGCTGTGTCGTAGGGTTGAATGCATTTTCCTACGATATCCTAACCTGGAGCGCTGATAGTTTATATTCAGTTCAATGACACATAAATTAAGGGGAGTGCGTGTAGACGAATATGCATGTTATGCCAACAAACTTCGCCAAAACGTTGGTTTGGAAAGATGAATACGACGTCAAATTGTGACGTCACAAACAGCGCACATCAAATAAAAATGACCACCATATGCCACTGAATGAAAAACCCCATGAAAATTTTCTCCGTACGCCACTGTCAGAAGCACATAAATGCGATAAATGTGTGAGAGTGGGCTACATTTTCTACTATGAAGCAAGTCAAATCCGAAACATCAATCGAATGTCAGGCGAAGCACTGTCAAGTCTCTGGCTTGCTACCACAAACATATTGGTATTGATATAGGAACGATAGTGTCAGAGAAGCCTCAACCACAGGCATTGCATTGATTTGTAATAAATTTTTATTGCTATTGTGTAATAATTTCGATGACACACTGACTTCACTCACCTATTTTCCTTTTTGTATCTTGTCAATCTGTTTTTTATAGACCATTTAATGAGAAGTGGCCGGCGAGTTGTCACGTTTTTGTAATATGGCCCGTTGATCCAAAGTAGTTTGACTACACTGCTCCACAAAATAGCAGCGTGGCAGAAATCAGTGAAATAACAAAGTTCGCATGACGAAAGGAGTTGGAATAGACTCGTAATTGCTTGACGAAACAGCGGTAAACAAGAGAAGAGTTAAGTTTGGAGTTGGCTGGTAGGCTCAACTGCTTGAGCTATTTGTGACAGTGGTTACAGAATATTCAAATAACTTCACCTTAAAAGCCATTTGAGACGGTATCATCATGAATGGCCATAGTGCGCTTTGCAACAGTGTCGCGTAGCCGATGTTTGGAGACTGCAGACCGGGAGAATGCACTTTTCTATTTTTCTTGTTTATTCAAAATCCTGGACACACACCGATATAAAAAATATCGGTTACAAAACTCACAGGGGATGATCTACTTTAACCAATTATTATCGGCGTTCGGCAATGACTTTAATTGTGGCTATTTTAGACTAACAGCTAGTCAGCTACTACTGACCTGTGTAAATTTGGACCAGCCCGTGGTCTCGTGGTAAGTGCGTCCGCTTCGATGCTGGTAGGGTCTTACCAAGACCTTGTAAATTGGTTCTGTAGCCTTCTTACCAGGCGCACGGTGTGCGGAAGAGCTGCAGGGAACACACCCAGAACACAAAACAAAGCGAATAAAATGAAACCAGGCATTGTACAAACTCAGTCGTGGCGCTACAAGACCACTGTAGTTATAAAGCGCCAATAACACAACACCGTACAAAACCTGTGTAAACAATCTTGGTGCAATTCCCAAGTGCGATCGGCATGCGGGCAAGCATGTTGTGGACTAGCCAGTTGTATACATCAGTTCTTGTCAACCGGGTGTATCGTACACCCCAGGGTGTACCAGAATTTTCCAGGGGTGTACCACCACGATGGGGTGTACAGGGGTGTACCAGACGTCTGTTCTTCAAGAACAGTCACATTGCCTCACATTCAATGTTCTTTGCGTTAGCGCAGTGTGCCAACGTTTCACAGGCTCTAAGATCGTATATCGTAGAGTGTGAATTGTCTCTCTTCTCCCGCCTGTTTGTAATGTTGGTCAGGTGACCATTATGTATCCTTCATAGGCGTAGCCAGGGGGATGCATAGCCACCCCAAATTTTTAGCATATCTAGCCATTTTGTGCTTTGAGAAGCGACCCAAACAAAAATACTGTTGCTCGCCTAAAGTCAACCATTTTGACCCCCCAAACTTTTGGGCTGGCTACGCCACTGGTATCCTTTTTTCGCTAAATGCAGCGCAGTCGGGAGTGTGCAGGTAGAAAAGGTTGGGAACGATTGCTCTAGCTTGAATTTTGCGTAAGCTAATGTAACAATCATGCTTTTCTCGGCAATGATGATTGTTTTGTAGTAAGATATGTAACGTAATTTTCCACATTACTTTTCAAGCAGTTAGTTAGTGCTGAGCGGGAACTTACACCGAGAAGAAGTTAGTAAACTGTATGTTAAATTTCACTTTGCAATTTTTCTGTTCAGATTTTAAGTTGTTATCATCTTATACTTTTGAAAGTTATTGCAGGAAGTTGTTCATCCTCAAATAAATTGGACATATGCATTTTTTTAAAGAAAAACTTGGCAGAGAAAAATAGTTGTGAAAGAGCATAGTAACTGTCAAAGTAAATACTTCAGTGAACTAAGTGAGAGTAAGGAAGTCAGCAAATCACATGCTGAGTGCAACATAGTCCACCTTTCCGGGAGTAACGTCGAGAGTCACCAGTGTGCAGTTATAAAGAAAGTTATTCAAGAGAAAAAAGCTTGCATTGTATAGGAACGAAGCTTACATCGCGTATGGGTTTTATCAAACGAAAGAAGAAACGTTGAACCCGTATCCTTCAGGGCATTTCCTGTTTTACAAAGTCGTATTTGGTAATATTAATTTGGCTCCAGGGCATCTCAAAAAAACGTGTGAAGTCACGGTATTCTACTCATCAATATAAGTCAAGGACATTAATTGAAGCATCTCTAGATAGTCATTGGCGGAAACTTCGTCGTTTGAGAATATTGTGGTATAAAAAATATCGATTAAGTACTTGCTTTCCTGAAAAGGGCTCCTGTCGTTATGCCCAGAAAACATCCGTATGCAGAGTTGCAGATTGTAGCTTTCCCTGTCTTAAAATTAACACTGACATTCTGCACGGAGGAAAAAACGTTCACAAAGTACAAAGTAAGAAAAATTCCACTATAGGACAACAGAACTAAACACAGATACCTTCATAATTCAGGAGATTTCTTAAAACAACTTTTTGACAAGCTGAAGAAAGTTCAGTTGTTTGGTATTCAGCTCGATGAAACAATAGATATTTCAGACGAGGGGCAGTTGATTCTCTATTGTAGGTTTGCCAATGAGGAAACAAAACCAAACCATTGTCGAGTATTACTTGTGCTGTGTAAAAGTTTGTGCAACTGCTCAAAACATCTTCGCCAAATTGAATCAGCTCATTGAGGAACATGGCTTTGATTGGATAAAGTGTAATTAATCATTTGCTGCCAACGGAGCAGCAGCCATGCAAGGTTCTACTAATGGAGTTGTCCAAAAATAAAAAAAGTTTCCCTTGACTGTGTTTCAAGTTATGCCATGATTCATCGAGAAGAACTTATAATTAAGACATTACTTCAAGAAAACGCCACTGTTCAGGTCAGGAGATTGTTCTCGATGAAGTCGAAAACTTTGTAAATTTCATCTGCTCACGCTCAAAGAAACATCGAATGTTTTCAGAAGCGTTCAACGACATGGAAGCAGACGTAATGAGGTTATATATCATGCTGAGGCACGATGTTTATCCAGAAAAAAAGTTTCAAAGCGGGTGTTTCAACTGCAGCAAAAGTTGGGGGTTTTCCCTGCTCAAAAAGCACACCCAATGTCCATTAATTTTCAAGGCAATTTTTGGCTTTATTTGAATCTGAGTTATTTGCTAAGGATCGTGTAGCCCTTTATGGATGAGGGGTTTGACTTGGGCTATACGCCTGTAGCAACAACAGCGCAGAAAACCGCACTGACACGGCACACAAAATTCAATGAAAGCCGGTTTTGCAGCTTGCGAAGTTGTGAAACACCCAATGTGAATAAAAAACATATCTCATTTAATATGAATGCTGCCGCTGAATTTCATCCACCAGTTGCGAAAAACGAGGTTTTAACCGTTTCAAAGGCCTCTCTCATAAGAGGATCAACAACCTTGATTGAGCTTGCCTTTTCATTTTATTTCGACAAGAGCAGAAAATCCTTACAAAGGTGGGTTGTTGGCATGCGAATAAAAGCAGAAATCGCTTTTTGACTGGGATTTCGGTGTTCAGGAATGCTGATAACTGATAACCAAAAATCTGCCAAGACAGCGACTTTTGCATCGTTAAAATCGCTGAAGCTTTTGCACTTTTACAGAACTTGATTTTAGTGCATGGCAGGGCCGCAACCAACTGATACTTTCGGGGGGGGGCAAAATGATGTAACTTGTTGNTGTACCTAACAAATACATACGGTTTTAAAAATTTCGGGGGGCAATTGCCCGATTGCCCCCCTCTGGTTGCGGGCCTGGTGCATGGTAAGGGTGTACAGGTTATCGAGCAAATTTAAAAGTGTGCCAATACAAAAAAGGTTGACAACCACTAGTATACATCACTGAGCGCTATTGTTTAGTCATAATTCATAATTGAAGATAGCAAGGTGCTGTAAGGCGTGAGCCAGATTAAAGAGCCCTGTTTTTCAGCGCGCTTAGCAAATAGTGTTGGATGAGGCATCTCAGAAAGGGTCCGGAGCCGGAGCTGCTAAATTAACCACCATCTCCGGCTCTGGCTCGAGCTAAATTTTAAAAACTGCTCCGGCTCCGGGGCTCCGGGCTACGGCTCCGGCTCCGCAGCCCTGGTTTCTAGACCACTCGAATGGAATTGCACCGTTCTGATTTGTAACTCGAGTCAAATTCTAGCAATAAAATTTTCGTATTCGGTCAAAAAATGGTTACAATCCTTGCTTTATGTGACTTGAACTGACAATCTATCGACTTGGAATTAGTGGTGTTACTGTCGGGGTGTGGCAGGGATGCGATTCGTCTACTCTTGGCAAGCAAAATGTAAAAACCGGGCCCCCACTTAGGTCATATTTCGGTATTTAGTATTCTTCTTGTTTTCAGTAGGTTGTTGTTTCTTTTCGTTTTTCTAAAGTTTTCGCAGTGTTTTCCAGTAATTTCAGGCTTTAGTATAGACATCAACATCTGGATTCACTATCGTTTTTCAACTTTTTCCTGAGCGTTGGCTAGTGGAACCCCTGCGGTGGCCAGTGGGCTCCCTTAAGCTAAGTTTTCCCCCTGGATTAAAGCTCTAGTTACGCCACTGCTTGAAGTGACTCCAAGGTTTTCTGGCATGCCTCGGACTCGACTCTTCCAGCATCGATGCCTTAATTTGATAACAGTTGAAATTACTCGTAACTCCACTATGACTTCAGACGCTTCTGACTCGAACTGAATCGTGCCTCGAAGAATGTGACTCGACCACACCACTGCGGAAGTATTCGTTGCATGCTGTCAATTGCCGTGATTCAATACCTCAACCGGGGCACTCCATTGCCTCATTTCCATCCAACGAATTGACTGGCCACGCTTTTGAAAACTCTGATGTAACAGTTGCCCTAGTGGAACTGGGGTCTTTACACCGAGTCAAGTTAACACACTATTTTATTGTCCTTGATACGGGGGCACTTGAATAGAATTTAACACAACATAACGTAACTTGCAGAAATATCTTGCTATTACACTTTTACAGAGTTTTCACAGTTGAATGAGCAAAAAATAAAAGCTTGCTGGTTTCAGTTTCGGTGAGATTTTAAGGCGCTTTCATTGAGTTATTTAGAAATTACAGCAACTAGCCTATCAAACGCCATGGCTAACCAATGAATTTTCAAATAATGGCAGATTTATAACGGCAATATTTTTCCTCGCTAGATTTCGCTTGCGATTATAGATTACATCTCAACAACTGGACTAGAAAGCAGTATTTCTTCGTTTTGAGCGTTGATGCTTAGCGAAGCTAGATACGTAGTTTCATACAGTACAAAAAGAATGATCTCGCATCAAAGAATTAGTCACCATAGATGAGGGGTGGGGAACGTATTTACTATCACGGGCCGCATTAATTGTGAATTATCGCTGGTGGGCCACAAAATCAATTATTTTTGTCCTAAAATTCTTCCTTTATGCAACTATGAGGAAGAGTGACTTCTTTTGACTAATTATCCTAGTACCTGCTTATCATGGAGCTTCGTTTTGAAGCGATCTTGTACTCTAACTTGGGTAACAAAAAATCTGATGCGGACCATATCAAATGTTCACGCGGGCCGCATTTGGCCCGCTGGCTGCAGGTTCCCCACCCCTGCCCAAGATGGTATAGAGAGCATTTACATCGACAAGAAAGCGTACTCTGCGTTTTTATTCAATTTGAACCAGCATAAGCGTGTCATGTCTTTGTGACATTACGAAAACAAGCTTCATGATGTCGCAATCTTGCAATGTTGTATGTTGCAATTTGAAAATATATTTTTAATGTTTGTTTGGGATAGGAACCTTATATGCACTTAGTTTTGAAGCCAATGAAATATTTGTCTCTTTTTCAGACATTTATCTACTGAATATAAGCTCGCCGTTTCCTTAGTGCCAACCAATCTTTTGCGTTTATCATGCAAAACATTTGTGTAAAAATATACAAACGCGTTGTAGACACTGTATAAATGAGTTACAGGTTTCAACTTCATATTTCGTGAAACTTCATTTTGTCGTCATAAAATCCAGCCTATGATTTAAAAGGTTCAGGCTATAAAATTGAAGAGCATTGGTTGTTTGTCTTAAAACGTTAGGTCATCCCATGGCATCTGAAAGAATACTCTCCCCTTCGTATGTGTACCGCATACAGTATGATTTCGCAACCTGCCTCTGCAGGCAAAGAAGCGGATTAAGTAAACTGCAAGCTCATCACTGCATGTTACCAGAACAGTGAACCTGACTCTTGTGCAGTGTGAGTGTCACATCGGCAAACCAACTGTCATTGCAAGAATTAACCCAAGTAACCACAATTAAACTGCTGATTTCAGGTTTTCTAGAAATTTTTGCTTCTTTGTCAGAATTTCCAGGGGGAAACGCCCGTCTTGCCCCCCCCTGCGGACGCCTATGCCAGCAACATGTTTGTGTCCAGCATATCGCTGAGCAAATATGTAACATCACGATTCAAATCGGTGACTTCTTTGTGCGCTATGGTTTTGAAAAGCCATTTTGTCCATTAAATACGTGCCATTGATCATGTCAGTCAAAACTTGAAGTCCCAGTATGTTGGGCTAAATACAAATTAGCTTAAGTCTTCTTTTCTGCAGCGAGTTTCTTGTTTCTCAGTCAATAAACGACAACTGACATAAATAGAAATATACTTGTTCGCTCTTTAGTAACTGAATGAAACAGATGTAGTTTCTGACAACCACACAAACATACTCTATTGCGGCCGTGTCACAGGATTCGAAACCCCGCTTTTTCTTTGTTCAACTTCTTGAAATGGGCGAACACCGCACTTATGTCATTCTCATTTTATGAGAGAAATGCCTCATATTTGGAACTTAGTTTTTTGCTGAGAAACCAATGTTTTGTGATTGTGCATAACGTTTTCATAGATTTTTTCAAGATAGAAAGCATTAAACAAATATATTGGTTCAGGTACTCTCACATCAAATGTGGGAAGCTTTTCACAAAGCCAGTGAAACAAAATCAAAAGGAGCAATGGAAGTTTAACAACGTTGGAGATCCGTGAATCTTGTAGACAGTCAAGGGTATGTGGATCACAACCGCAAAGTCATGGACAACTTGTTTATGGTCTGTTTAGCGCAACTTCATGTCTGTTACCATTTATAATTACGTACACATGTCAAACAAGAAACATTTCCAAACAGCATTTTGCAAATACCGGTAGTTAATCTATGCTTCTTAATTTTATCCTGCGTCTGTACAAACTTGCGGTCACTGGTTGATAGTCTCTATTGCAACATTTGTCGCCTAAAGGCTACGCCCGCCCTATAGTTACGACTGCATGGGACTTATGAATTTTGTCTTCACTTTTGTCTTCAGTGATGATATTTTGTCTACACCCACGGAAAGCAGCCCAAAAGTTTTCCAAGCACCAGGTGGCATGACTGTATTTCTGACCTTGCTTGGTCTCATCTTGGTGTGGATAAAATATTAGCTACGGGAGTTTTCGATGAGTTGTTATACGGAACACGGGCAGCATTTTGGACATGAAGTAACTTGCCAGTAACGGCGTTCTTGGTACATAATCTCAAAAAATCTCAATACAGCGATATCCTTTTTCTTCCGCATGCCTTGTTAAATGTTAACACGATGTCGATGGAGTTTTTACACTTCAGAAATTCGAGACAGATTGGTGTTTCGTTTTGTTGTTCATTTTGTGTTGTGGCAGTTCGCAAACTAGTTTAGAAAATCTTTACGAACTGGTGTAGGAATGTATGTCAAAACAAATATGATCTATAAAATCAGATCTTATTTCGACTTACAAAATGACCACACCGAAGATATGTGGATAGAAGCAACAGATGTTAACAATACGTTTTTTTGGTGGGTGCATTATACTCTTATCTTAATAACAGTACAAAACATTTTGGAGAAATTTTGGAAAATCGTATAAATGTCATAAATGTGGAAAGGACAACCTTTTACCTGTTTGGAGATTTTAATATTAATACTTTACCTAATAACACTGTAGACCACGGTTTATAAATAACATGCAATCTATAGATGACCATCAGATGATCACCCTACCTACAAGATTCATGTTACATCAAAAACCTTCCCTAATTGACCATGCATATGCTGTAGTGAATGAACTACAGCCTGGAATATTGCAATATGATATCAGTGATCACCATCGTATCTTTCTTCTAGCTAAAACAGTACCCAAACAAAACAAGTTAACTATATGGTAAAGCTGTCAGAAACAATTCTATCCAGAAAATGTTGTGATGCACCTATCAACAAACTTACAAGAAAATTTTACCAGTAACCATGAGAATCCAAATGAAGAATTCAACAACTTTTTTTAAATATTCAAACGCTCTGTGGACCACAACGCCCATTAATCAAATTAAGTAGAAATTGACCAAACCGGCCTCAAAACCTTGGATAACGAAAGGTTTGCTAAATTCTATTAAAACTAAAAACAAACTTTATAAAACAGCTGTGAATAGTGGCATTGCTGCTGAGTTTCAAAAATACAAAAAATTAACGTTTTAACTCACTTGGAAAACAAAGCTAATCGCAATTATTGCAAAATCTAGCTAGAGAACTCCAATGCTGCAAGAGAAACTTGAAAAACAATCAATAAAGTAATTGGTAAAAACTCTGTTGACAATTCCATACCAGTTATTCAAAACACTGTCCCTGTTGCTTCCACCCAACCAATCTGTTGCCCAAGTTTTAAATCAATTTTTTACATCAGTTAGTCCATCACTTGCCAGTGCCATACCTCCTGTAACTTATTTGTAACTGATACTCATTTACCTCTTCCACAAATCTGTTCTTCCATGTTTATAACTCCAATTGAAGCTAATCAGTTTACTCGATGACAAAAAGTCTGCTGACCCTTGCGATATTCATGTCAGGTTAGCGATATTGAGTAAAAATATCATAAGTACTTATTTAACAGATACATTTAATCACTGCGTTCAAAACGGAGTCTTTCCTGATAAGTTGAAAGGTTATTCCAGTTTCTAAATCTGATGCTAAAGATAGCGCTTCCAACTACAAATCAACATCAATTTTATCACACTTTTCCAAAATATTTGAAAAATTGATGCATAACAACTTGGTCAGCTTCCTAGATACTAATAACATAATTACAAACCACCAATTTGGCTTTCGTTCTGGACTTTCTACATTTCTAGTTTTAAACCAACTTTATGACCATATATTACGTCCAAATGAATCTGGACAATACACATGTGGCATTTTTCTTGATTTAAAAAAGTCGATTCTGTAAATATGATGTTAAAAGGTTTTTTCAAAAAACATTTGATACTGTAAATCACAAAATGTTACTAGACAAACTCAACCATTATGGAATTCGTGGTTTGGCTTTAAACCTTTTCACATCATATTTACAGAATAGACAGCAATTCGTTTGTGCGAATGGAATTCAATCTTATAAGATGCAAATCATTTGTGGTGTGCCGCAAGGTTCGACTCTTGGTCCTGGGCTATTTTAGTAATATATTAATGATCTCCCCCTGTCTTCTATTTTTTGGTAATATTTTTGCTGATGACACAGTATTACTTATTTCTGATAACGATCCTACCAATTTGGAGAAAAAAAGTAATATCAAAATAAACAGCGTATTTAAAATTCGTTGCAAAAGAATAAACTTGCATTAAATATCTAAAACAAAAACTATTTTATTAAGCAATCATAACCCATGTATAACTATAAACATAAATTACAACAATGTTCCATTAGAGCAAGCTAACTCTACTAAATACTTTGGCACCATAATTGATTACAATCTACCATAGAAAAAATATATCATAACATCCAAAGAACGGATTGCTTCAGTTGAAAAGAAAGTAGCTCAAGGATGCCACGCCCTCTGCAAGGTTCAGCCAATTTCTGATATCAAGATATTATGAAAAGTCTACTTCTCTTTTCTATCCTCATCTCCACTATGCCAGTTTAACCTGGGATAAAGTCCTTGCAACGTATTTAACTCATCTGAAGGTACTTCATAACCATTCGATATGCTGTATTTGTGAAATATCTAAAGCTGATCACATCCCCATGGTATAGATTTATATCACACATGCAAAATGTTTCAAATGAATTAAATATATGATTACGAATTAGGAAAAGTATGTACAAAATAGTTCACAATTGCTGTCCAGGTTTCATCTCCTGCTGTTATACTAATATTAACGAAAGGCATAATTGTCCTACTTGAATAGCTACTAAAAGCAGTCTCACTACAACTTCAAAAAACCTCTAACACGAAGAACTATAATACAGGGCCAAGACTCTTGAATAATATTCCCAAAGGCTTAGAAAATAAATCATTCCTAGTCTTTTGTCCAGCATACAAAAATACTTACTGGATCAAGTTATGCTGTATTATATCTCTTTCCAATGCCTTATCGTCCGGGAAATACCGCTTTTAATTTTTGCTTCTGTTCTCCAATTCTGTTTAGTGCTAACGATGTAACCCCGAGACAAACTTTTTTCCTTGAATTACCATGACCTATGTGTACCTCTTAGGACACTACTATCGTTAACCTGTACTTATTTCATTTTTTGAATAATTCATTGGGATGATAATGTTGTTACTCTACTATTTTGTTTGTGTGCCTTTAGTGTTAGTTGTGTCGTCACTGATGCGATAATACTTATGTGACTGAATTGAGATGTACTAATGGAGGTCCAGAATAATATGATGTCTCTCTGTTATACTACGACGTGAACTTTACATCAATGCAGTGCTTACTGTTTATTTGTGTTGCTTTTTTACAAGATTTGTTTATACACGTGTCCGATTTGTTCATTTGCTTTTTGATTTTACTAGTTGATGCATTTAATTTTTTATTGACCTAATACCTAACAACATGAACGTGCTCCATTTGTCTCACATACATGTCTTGTTTTCAGATATTTGTCGGAGACTCCCCCTTGGTCTGCTTAATGTGCTAAATTACATTGCTGTCTGTTATCATATTTAATTTGAGATAATAGGTTGTTGCTGCTGATGTTGTTGCTGTTGCTTTTTCTTGTCTTTTGTTTACGTGTTGCGTTATTTAGTTGGTTCCTTGTGGGGCTAGATTCAAGACTAGATTCCTTGCGGTCTCTCGCCCCATAATAATAAACATGTCAACTTGATATAGGCCTATTCAATTGTGATTGAAGCAACAATTGCTGGTGTGTTCAATTACTATTTACATGTATTGTTTTCTACTTGCCTATATTTGCTTCGCAAGTTTATCTGGGCTCAATGTAAGAAACAACATTGGAAAATATATTAGTCCAGCTTCAAAGTTGTATCCAGCAGCCGTTGATATCAGGGTTGCCCGGTCTTGATGGGCCAAAAGTGGCGAATTGCTCATCAAAATATGCCAAATAGCTTCAAAACATGATGCCAAACGAATTGAAACAGGTCGATGGTTGTCTGTTTTCTACTATTACCCGAATAAGTAATGACAAAACCGCAGTGTTTCTTTGGAACCTGTCCTAGAATTACTGCAAAAGAATTGTTTTTTTCCAAAAGTACCATGTCTTCTTATAGAAAATGCTAAATAAAAATGCTAATACATGTTTGAAACAATAAAATACAGGTAGTGAAAACAAAAACATGAACCATACTATAGATTTTAATTATTTGGATCTGGTACACAAGCGTTTGGTATGTTAGATATGTAGGTTAACCTGGACCAAATATGACAATTTCTTGGCAAAAAATGCCACATAGCTTCTATAAATGCCTAACAGGCTGAAAAAATCCAAAAGTTTAAACTCAAAGCAGACAGGTTTGAAAAGTTCCAAGCAACGTTTTTTTTCTGCCAACACCACAAAAAAGACAAAAACATGCCAAACTGTGACGTACATGCCAAACAGCATTTTTTCATGCCAACCGATTTAAATAAGGACAAATTGCTGGACGTTGGCATTAAAAATACCAATTTGGCAATCCTGGTTGGTCTAGTGCTATACCTTACCGAACTATGCTTGTGCTGGCAACCACAGGCAGTTGGTGTCCCGTGGCACGTGTGGTAATTATTCATTACGCCTCTGTTGATTTGACATTCAAATGCAATTATTGTATCGAATCGATTCCTATAACTGGATATATCTGTTTCGACAAGTTCCATGCGCCGTGCGGATTACGCAAATTTATGCGTATCTTAAACTCTGAATCGCCTATCATGTGCTTAGTCATAACTGCGGTCTGTGGATTAAGGGCTAAGTTTGAGGCTAGCTACCATGCTCAGCAGATACCGCAGGGTCGTCTTAATAGACCTGTAGAAACCAAAACAATGTCGCAAGCCCAGCTAGTTTTCACAAACAGAGTACCGTACTGGTGTAATCTCCAGATAATTTCCTCTTGTGTACGAGGTCCTTGGAATTGCTAGAGCCCAGCACTAGTGTGGCCACAATTTTTACTTGGAATTTAACAGTTAGTGTTTAATTTTCCAGGATTTTTAGTTAGGACGACACCATTCCGACTTTAATCCTAGCGCCTTATTTAGCAACAAAATGGATATTTAGCCTAAGCGTACCTACAGTAGCCCAAGAAACCCGGCCTTCCTCCATTTGAACTTCTCTCTCTTATGAGGTGGTGCATTACTTTTTCGTAATTTCATTTTAGCTCTATATTCATAGTGATTAGTTGCAGAAACGCTTTATGTGTATATTACCGTTTGCTATAAATATTTATTGAATGTTACTAAAATTTAGTTGTATCTTCTAAGAAATTTGAAATAGACGTCAGACCATTCCAAGGACCCGGGAAAGAAGGTTTCAGATTTGTTTCACGAAAAGATCAAGCTGTGTGTGTCTCATTCATGAGAATATTGTTTGTCGAACATCAAGCACATAACAAGTCGCTCGCCCAGCGCCGACACCTTGAGTCACTTCGCAAGAATCTGACATCACGCGTCGCTCGCCTCAGGCGGGTTGCTTGCTCCGGTTGGGGTGCTGGAGCAACAACGCTGCGAACAGCCACCCTAGCCCTGGTGCATGCAACCGCAGAGTGCTGCGCGCCTGTACCCATTCGAACGCGCCGCACAACAACTCAACAGTTTATCGGACAACAACAACATACGTGGGGCGAACTGGACGGATAACCAATGGAATGCGGAGTGGACGGACAACCCCAAAAGACTCCGCATTTTCATCCCCGACACCTCCACCCACCTCGTTGGAGTGACCCTCCCAAGAAGAGCGTGGATCCAGCTTGCCTCCACACCAGTGTGGAGCGTTTCCGCTCTTGCTTGCACAAATGGGTTATGGCCTCCTCTGCGGCCTGTGAGTGTGGCGTAGAAGAACAAACCGTCGACCATGTAGTCTTAGGTTTCACATACAATGGATTCCAGAGTTAACGTTTGGGGAGAAGCTTTTTGTATTCATGGGCAACGGGACTCTTGTGTCTTATGTGGTGAAGCACGTCAAGTTACCGTTTTAGTTGCTTGATTAGCTCGAAAGTGTAGTTCATGCATTTAGCTTCCCTCATCAATACCACGATGAATGTTTCACAATTAATAGTATTCGCCAAAGGTTCAGAACCCCACTTTGACGAATCCATTTTTTTCTGCTGCAGCCGATTGGCATAACTCCAATTGATGCACATCAATAAACGCAAAGTAGCTTGAGAACGCTGATGGTTTGAGGCAAAGTTAAACGGGGATAGTATAGCTGCTTGGATGTGATTCCATTTTTTATAAATAACTTGCACTGATGGTATCTCT
>JGI24021J15306_10004847_pt1 | contig 15801 bp, 13 predicted proteins | sample Ectturendosymbi1_FD_15306 | JGI IMG/M metagenome (IMG submission 15306)
TAGCTGCCGCAATCAGATATCTAATTTACAAACACATCACATTCTTACGTCACAAAGTTATTCGTGCGTTGCCAAACGCAACAGTATTCTGTACTGTGGTGCTCATAATCACACTTACAACAATTCTGAATGAAAAAGTAGGCTATCATTTTTGCCAGGTGATCCTATTATTGTGGCAACGACAAAAAGTAGTTCCATAAGAAATGTAAAATAGAGAAGTAAATATGAATATTTTTGTCAGAAGCTCTTGCAATCCCTAGAAAAAAAGCAAACGACCCCCAGGCTGAAAACCACTGTTCTAAACGCTGCCAACATTTTCAATGTCCATGCATTTCTTCATGGAATTTGTAAATAAGGCCACAAGTTTGAGGTTGTAAATTCCTAAGAGGAAAGTGAAAATGAACGTTTCCAGTATTTGGCCGCTTGCACAAATTTCGGATGATGTTTATTATCTTGATATTTGGCAATGTGCCAGATATTTTCTTGCTGCATTATTCAAGGAGTTAGCTTTAATTACCATAAGAGAAACGTGAGGTGTTTCGGTCTCGGTCTCGAACTTCCAGGTCTCGGTCTCCGCTTTTATGACAAAGTCTCGGTCTCGTCTCGAAATTTGAGCCAGGTCTCGGTCTCGGTCTCGGAGGTTACGGTCTCGACTACGTCACTGGATAGTGTACAGATTTTAGACATGTAACTGCAGAGACGGTGCAGACACCAGCACAAGCTGGACATAAGCACAAACAAGATGCCTTGGAACACAATTACATCAGGCAAGCGGGAAAAAATAAAATATGTGAGGATGTTCAATTAAATAATTTTTGTATAACCGACAGAATTGAAAATAACTGACTACTTTAAAATCTTTTGAAATAGAAAATAACTGACTACTTCAAAATCTTTTGAAATATATGATACACAAGAGAACACACTCAGCCATATGCTCTCCACCGGAATCAAGGCACAATGGCCAAAGTGAAAATGTGGAGCCGTAGGATCCAACCCCAGAGAGGGATAGAGCGGTTAAGCACGATCTTTGCGCCTTCCTGTTGAAACTCCAATTGTCACTGGCGTTCTGATTCCCTGCATCTTGGCCAGACTCAATTCAGGGCCAACTCAGTCGCTACGAGCACATATCAGCCATTATTGGATTTGCGGTTCAATCTGACAACGCTTTGACCGTTTCATCGCACCAATCCGTGCCACCAACGCTAATGAGCGTTCTTGCCGTAACAACTTACATAATTATTCTTCATCTTTTGAGCCTGTTCTTGTAATCCACTGCTTGGCCGCACTAAATCTCTGGGCAGGCGTTGAGCAGCCATTCGATTGCCTCGACAAGACCACCGTCAGGCCGTGCACTCCGTACGGAGGTCGATGGATTGGACTATCGTAATGATCATGATCACAAAAAACGCAGGCCTATTTTTTAAATTTCATACAGTATTATTGGAAACTCAAGCACATGGGTGTTGTCCGTTTGATTGTTGACATCATACTACCAACTTCATCAGCCAACAGTCAAGTATATACTGACGACAAGAATTCTAATAATGTTTTGCAGAAAGAATAGTGGTAAAATGTTGCCGCCATGGGCCTGGCTATAGACTGAAGAGAAGCACAAACTGAAAAAACAACATTTTTTAAGCTGCAAGTTTTTTAAAAGCGGCGTTTTCACCAAGAATCGGGGCTTCGTATTCTGATATACAATGACGTTCCATGGTGTGTGTTTTTCCGAAACTAATTTAGCGAATACAGACAAATCCCTCTTTTATTTAAAGCCGTCTTACCGTTTGCATGTTATTTTTACTGCCCTGTAAAGTGATTTCAAGCGTTTATGATAAGTTTTTTATTTCGCATATTGGCAAGGTGTAGCTGTTTGTTGCAGTGATGAAATGATAATTATTTTTGGGGAATATTTGTGTCTGTAGGATAACTTAGGTGTTTGATATGATCAACTTTGCATCAGTTCTTAAAAAGTAATTTGTTCGAGCGTTGACATCTTCAATGGTCTAGCTTTGCTGTCGTGTAAACATTAAGCCGCCAAACTGTTTGCGCTGTTCGTTTGCAAGTGTTGAGCTTGAGTTCTATAGATGAATGGTCAGAAATAGACAAGAACTCGCATATCCTGATATCTCCTATGATCTACGTATCTGTGCTGGTGATACTTACCCATATTACAGGTACTTTCAAAGTTTTCTAAACCGGTTTAATTTTGTAAAGCTGTCTGGCCAAAAGAAGGATGTCGCTAAATTTCAAATTTTGATGGAAGTTGGAGGAATTTTTCTTGAGAGCGACAGCGTTGTTATCCGATCACTGAATGAGCTAAGAACCATGCAAGCAGTTTTTGGCGAATCCCACAACGACTCGCTTGGTAAGTGCTGGACTAGACTTTCATTAACTGTACGACTGTAAATAAAGCTTCATATGTTTGTGATAAATCAAGCGACGTTTTTCCAGAAATAAAGCTCATGATTATTGTCAGTCGAGAGAAATAAATGGGTTTTAGTTTTCAAAAATTTCCCAGTTGTCCAGTCTTTTCCTTGCGCACAAGAAAGATTGTCAAAATTAATCGAATCTCAGAAAAATCAAGATGTTCTAGGATTTCATCCGAGGAATCAAGTTGTTTCTTTTCATCCCCGCTTTCAAAGCACCACTCTATGTATATATGAAGTTTTCATTTTGCATACCAACAATTGTTAATGAGTTCCGTATTTTGTCCACAGCTGAAGGAATGATTATGGCAAACCGCGATTCATGGTTTCTACACCGGTGTTTCTGGGAATTAAAATACAAAGCAGAGGGGTAAGATGTTTCCTTGACTAACTTTTTCAAGTAAAACGTTCGAGAAAAATAGCGAATCCAAAACTTGACACATGTTTTGCTTTGGATGTACTGTAAAGTAAAAAAAGCGAATTCTGCCCACCCACGAAAACTGTTTTCACTTACACTGGAACAATCACAGAGCAAGTTTATTTGATTTACTTGATTTTGTTGTATTTGACTTCAGCAAAACTTCGTTTAATGTTTTGCCTTTACGTTTCTAAGAGATCTTTGAGATTCCCTGATAGTGGTTATATTTTTGATGGGGCCGGTTTTTATTTACTTTTTTAAAAGTTTCCAACACATTTGTGTTTCTGTTGGTGGTTTAAGGTTTTGAGATTAGGTTTAGGGTTTAATGAAACTTAAGTGAAAGTTGTATACGTATCGACAGGAACAACTGAAAATTAAGGTGTTGATAGGATTAGGACTGCTGGAGTGGCCGGAAACGCCAATAATGATTAAAAACAGCCAGGGCGACAATGCCAGATGTTCAACCAGAGATGAGATGGAAATCCGCGACCCATCCGACCATTTTCACCACGAGTGGCACTGCTGCAGATGTAGGGTTGCTATGAATGTGGAAATGCAACACGATCACGTCGAAATGCTTCACAATGTTCAAAAGTTAAAACTGGCAGATGTTTTTTTCGGTTAAATTGCGTTTTTCTCCGATAGCTTATTAAGGACTACTCTAGAGCAGCATTAGCAAAGTTTTCGTCTTGATGGTAAAATGTTTTAGTGATCCTTAGTTCAGATGCAGTTTTATTATACTCGCTTTTGTACCCAGTTTGGAGTGTTACGTGTGGCTGTGCAACGCCCATCTCCTCTTGCTTGCTCCCAGTGCATGTAAAACTATTTTTTTGTGAAAGCTACATTTGTTACAAGTCAGTGGCAGCACCGCCCCTGGAATTATTCTTTCACCCACCAGTTAATATGGGGCACGAGATTGGACAGTTAATATGGGGCACGAGATTGGACAGTTAATATGGGGCACGAGATTGGACAGTTAATATGGGGCACGAGATTGGACAGTTAATATGGGGCACGAGATTGGACAGGTATCAAGGGCAGCTTTTTTTTGGTATGAACCTAGTCACATAATGGAAAATATCAGCTATAGTGGCGCACGCTCAACGCACTGCGCCACTTAGTTTGCAAGTTCAGTTAGTTCTCATTTTTTGCGTCTGTTGACCGTTACTCTTATTCACCGTAAGCCATAGCGAGCGAGAACTTCTCGTCCGAGGGCACAGTTACTCAAGTTGTTTCTAGTGCATCTTTAAACAACCTTTGAATCTTGCTCAGATTAGAATTTGATATTTCTTCACTGACATGGGCGTTATGGAAGTTGTTTCCTTCCGAGGTAACAGTTGTAAGAGAAAGAATTGGTCGACCCAATCGACAGGAACTTGGATTTCTATATCGAGGAAATTTCCCTTGGAAGCACAACTACGTGATTCAGCTTTTCTCACAGTAAGGTTGTGGAAGATAGTTATGCAATTCAACGTTTCTAAATCTAGCCTGGCTGTGGAACTGTAATCAGTTATGAAGCAGGTTGGCCTTGATTCCCTATAAATTACATTTTGAAACAGAATTCGACCAAAATTTTAAGAAAGCCAGAAAAAAATCGTCGAATAAACAATTAGAAATTAGAATACAACAGAGGTTATTCAAATTTAACTTTTTCGTTTTTGTTACATCATTTAATCATTAAACATCTTGTTTTTCTTGGTGTTCAATGCGTTTTGGTAAGGTTTTCGCTGTTGAAGTTCCATTATAAGCAATCATTTGGGAACGACGTATCATACAGTTCGTAAGCGCCGGAACTTGTATTCGGATTCACAGAGTTTGGCTTTAAGTTTATCTGCTTTCTCTACTCTTGCTTGAGCCTTTCAACATTTCACACGTAAGAATTGCTTGCAGATTTAAGGACTGAGGATGCGCGGTGTTGCGTGAAATCGATTTCTTGTTAGACATTTGATTGATTCCTTGTTTGTCTCCTTTGTGGAGAGTAGTTACTGGTTTCACTGCTTTTTTCTAATTGTTTTCAGTTTCGGCAACTTCGTTAAAGGAAGTTAGAAATGTTCAGAACAGTCAATGCTTTAAATGTGTACTTGTTTCAACCTATTAGAACGTTGCTCCACTCCGGTCATGCTACTTGTGGCCTCAGCTGGTGAGCAGCGATTTAGCTCAAATTGTGAACTAAATCTTTTCACCTACTGCAGAGACAAAAACGTCCAATGGGCAAATATTAGTAAAAGCTCGCTCGATTCTTAAAAATGAAGAGATTTTGTTAAATCTGGATAAAATCTCTTTTTCGATTGGTATAAAATTTTCTGTTCTCTCAGGCTAATGGAAAAATGGGACGGAAAAGATGAACGTTCACTTGTGGAGCTTGCAGGTTTAAACACGACCTATGGACAAGTGGCTAGTTACGTTATATGGGGCGACGAGAGTCCACGCAATATCACTGATCTGATTGCGAAAGACGACTTGAATGATGCACTAAAAGAGTGAGAAGATATCTTTAATTTCTCGTTAAGATTTTCTTATTTTGTTTATTCAAGTAGCTCGAGCAAAGTTCGCTTTGATCCCAAATATGTTTTGAAACACTTATTTTATGAACTGTCATTCTGCCACAAAATATCTGACAATTAGGGCAAGCCCATTTGAAAACAATTGTCTATTGTTGACAGATGCAATTGCTTGTCAGTTATCTAAAGGCTGAAAAAGTAATTACAAAAATCGCAGGACATTTTTTGTGTCAACTTCTGCCGTGCATCCCTAGCATATTACATTCACCCTTTAAGACTTTTAAGACAAGTAATAGAATATATTTAAGTTCTCTTTCATCCGTTCATGTCATGAATGGTCAGGAATCCCAATTTCCCGGCGTTGATCGGCTGACGATTACTCAGTGAACCCTGCAGTTTCAGCCAATAGTTGCCAGCGCTGAGTTTGAAGCTTTCACGTTTCGCATTCCATTTCCCTAACTGAGCAAGTGAATGACAAGCAGCTGGTGCCAACTTTGTCAGTTTTTGCTAAACCTGCCTTGCAATTTGACAGGCTTATGGTGTTTCCTGTATAAGTCTTATAGCTAGCGATGGCTGTATCAATGCGGAATGTGTTTGAAGTGATCAGATTAACCGCAGATTTTCTACTATCTCGTTCGGTACAGCACGTCAGGAATACGAAATGATTGTTTTCAAACATAACATGGAAACGTCTATATACAAACGAGGAAATAAGGTAGATAGATGCAGAAAATAACGCATTGAACCCTAAATAAAAGTTTGCTCCTTGTGAGATCGACATTGACAAGCAAATTCATGGCCACATGCGAACACGGCATCAACATGCGGTTGCATCATTTCGGCAACAGGAGAAAATGCAGTAGTAAGACATAAGATTATCCAACATCATACATTTGTGTTTCGTTTGTTTGTAATCTAAAGTCCACGTACTGTGAAACAACTTCCATAGCCAAAAGTCATTACAAGAGAAATTCTGTAACAACGACATTACTTCTTTGGCATTTTTTACTGCATTGTATTCACTGCAAACAAAACACTAAATTACAATGTATCATTTGCTGACATCAATTTTTCAACGGTTTTCAAAACAGTGCAATATTATTAATTTGAAGCTAATTCGCTGCAATTGATCTTGAGGACAATTTTAACTTGAAAGCTTATTTCAATCAGCATTCATAGTATAAGTAAAAATTAGCTTTCTATACTTACCTTGCTACCAATTTCAAGACAGTTAAAATTGCGTAGTTTCTTTCCTAGTTGGTACGGAAGTTTCTCACATACAGTGCTTCCCATTTGCATTAAACTTTTGTTTTGAATCACAGGGGTAAGCTGGTTGTCGGCGCAGAGCAGATACATCCGAAAACGAACGTGGTATTTTTGAAAACTCACAAAACCGCAAGCAGCGCAGTGCAGGTGAATTGCTGTCAACTCAGGCGTAATTCTACCCATTGCAAGGCACTGTAGCCCACTGCCAATTATGTTACAATGCGCAAAATATTTCCTGCCAGGTCTTTAAGATGTGTACGTCACTGATAACCGCACGATCATACGGTGATTGCAGAACATTGCATCGGTGATAATTGCACCGCTAAAGCCATAAAAAGGTTTGGGGTTTTGCCTCTGAAAACCTGCAGATATCTTGCAATTGGAAGTTTTTTTAATGCTGTCTATACCCAGCAGTGTAAGATCCTAGTGCTTTCTGACCAAATAGGATTTCTGCTGACGTTGGGATTTTTCTTTTTGAAAGTCTCTAAATGGTTTTACAAGAGACACCTTTTGGAAACTTTCTTCTACAAGCCTTTCTCAAACCTGAGAAACTTCCTGAAGAAGTCTCTTTCAGTATTTAAAGTTTTTATAATAATCAAATGCTTTTTTTGCTTATATTCAAAGAACAAAAACAAGCAAGCTTTTTTCAAAATGCATATGCATATCGAACACAGCGACAAACATAAAAGTGATCTGAAAGTGCATGGAAAAATGAAAGAACATTTACAGTTGAAATATTTCCGTTTGCGCATGACTTCCTGACGTTACTGCCAAATCTTTTGGAGAAAATTCAAACAAACGCCGTTACAGTAAAGCACAGAAAAAAAACTGTTGTCGATCATTTGCATTTTGATGACGCTTTGTCAATGTTTATTTGATGTACGTTGCATTCCTGCGACGTTATACCTGCACCCAACGCCAACCATGCTTGTTTGAATGCTTGCTGGGCGTTCTTCATAAATCAGGTCAACTGCATCATTACGTACAGGAAAAAAACTAATAATAAGAACGACGATATCCCTATAATCGACTTCCTGCAGTCTCCACTGATCCAACAAATGAGAACGAAGCAGCTCGTATCGCAATTAGAACCCCCACCCATCAAGTAACTCCGGTTTATGCCATTTCACTGCGAAAACAGATGGCCAAGAATGTGGATCTTGCAACTGAAATTTGATGAACAGGAGAGGGAAGACCAAATAGGCCCGAAACCAGGCTTTGAGGTTTGGGGGGCGAAATACATTTTAGGGAGGCAAGATTTTTGTTTTTAAGATACGTTTGAAACAAATTCTTCTGGGCACAACAAAATCTTGGGCACTGCCCGGAATGACAGCGTGGTTACGCGCCTGAGGCCAAAACACACAGATGATGCGGCTCCAGCCGAGTCATTTCGAAAAATTTCCGAGCCCCTCAGCGTATTGAAAGGATGGCTTCTTTACGGTTCCCATGATGAATTCCTGCGGGCTTTCGCCAAGGAGTTTTGACCCATGTGCATTGGTTTCTCGGGCCGTGGTTTCTCTGTTCGGAAAAGTAAACTGTCACTGTATGTTGGATTTGCACTGAACGATAAAGTGTACAACAATGTTTATGTCAGAGTGATGGAAAATCTTTGCTGCAACGTTTTGCTCGGGGAAGATTTAACGGGAGCATCGCCAATTCGTGTTTGAGTATGGTGGTCCTAAGCCAGAGTTCATAATACTAATTCGTTTGTCATCATCAGCAGAAAGGACGATGAAGACTTCGTGATATCATCCCCTTTTCATGTTTGAGTGACAGCTTTGCGTGAGAAGCCAAGGTTTGCATCGATGTGCGGTTATATGTTTGCCTCGATGCGCAGTTCTTTTGTTGTCAAAAGGCGCAACGGTTGAAGGCTGTCTGAGCACACAACAGTGTTTATTTCACCTCAGAGTTTCGTATTAATATTCTATACGCATTTTCTGCCCGTCACTCTGAAAAATCAAGCTTTTATCGCTAATCACAACGGCGAAAGCTTCAGTGTTTGCAGCTACGTTTGCTGAGAACTGTGCTTTTATCTGAATGTCAGTCACAGAGTTTTACAGTTTCTCGCTTTGTTTTGTCACATCAAAGACAAACATAGGGAACAATTCTTTATAGTCAGCTGGAGTGATGTTAGGATTTGAAATTAAGTCTTCAAGATGGTAAAATTTTGTTCGGAACGCTGCGGCGTCGCAATGGACTCTTGAAAAATTTTGCTGAGTAAAGTTTGTATCGTCGCAGTCAATTTCTGAATATCTTTTTGAGTTTAAAATCACAAACATGTTAGTGAGATTGCAGTGATCAAACATTGATGGGTTGTGTTCCTGGTCTCCAGATTTATCTGTCTGAAACCCTATAATTATCCAGCGAGGTTTTTCAGGGGCTGACTTTACCGACAATCGCCAGGTAAAATTTATCGTTTGTGGAACAGGGATCGAGTCACATTGAATCATGCGATAACCAACTGGGAGGTTTGCCTTTGACTCGATTGTTTTGTACAATTCAAGTTTTTGTTCAAGCGCAAGGAGAACATGAGGCACATACCAAGACAATTTTGTTAAAACAACCTTTCCAGCATCTCCTCCAGTTCTGAAAATCGCGTCATTATCACCCTTCCTCACAAGAGTGAGTTGATGTTTAAGACTGTAAACGACTTTCTCATAGTCATCACAAAACCCAAAGATGTGTTTCAGCAGGATTCTGAATGAAAATGTGCCGTTCGGGTCCAGCTTTTGAATGATGTAAATTTGTCAAGCTGCAAATCCTGTGTTATTTTGAAGATGTGCTGTTGTGCCAGCGTCTTTGAACCACAATTGGTTGAGCCCTTTGGGTTTTTGAGAATCATCAGGATATTTCAACATCCCAAGCATCGTCGTTGCTTGTCCTGGGTGGAAAACTGATTCAATTTCTTGCCCTGAAAGTTGATACTTTATCTTGCTGAAAAGGTGCATCATTGCATTGTTTGTAAGCGTGATTACATCCGCGTTAGCATATTCAGCATCATCAGCCGCTTTTACCGACTTCCCGTCAAAAACAAGATGCGGCTCAGCTGGGTGTGTGAACAAGTCCTGCGTTTCAATATTTATTCGAATCTCACCAGGGTTGTTGAGAATAGTGCCAGCAATTGGCTCGTAACTGTGAAACTCGTATTCTTCAATGGTCTCATCAATTTGTGGTTTTTCAGTAATGTTAAGAATGTCCATTTATAATACGCAATATTTATGCAATCGTCTTACAAGGTCTTCAATTTTTATCGCGCGTAAAGGGTCTCGAGGGCCCCTCGGTTCTTCCGGGCCAGCTATCGAATTGTTCAAATTAGGGGTTGTTGGAGCCTGCGACGTCCCTTGGAGTGCAACAAGTTTTGATAAAATTTGTTGAGATTTTGGGGTCAATTTCGAGCTCGCAAATTTGATTGCTTTTTGTCCGGCCTTTTGTCCCGCGCTTTGCGCGATGTTCAAAGCCATGTCAACGACTTGCTTTTCACTGATAAATTTTGATGAAAAGTCTTTGAGCTTTGAAAAAATTCCAGAGTCACCGACTTGACAATTTCCTTGGTATCCGTGTTTAATAATTAGCATCTTTATTTAATGTAAGCATTAAGTTTTTGTAAGCATCACGAGACAAAATTTTTTGTCTCAACAGTTTGTCACAAATGCTGACGATTGCATTTCAAAGACCAGTGTTTTCTGCTTGTTTCGAAGCCATTAAAAGTTCGAGTCGCTCACACAAGGCGTTTGGATCGCTTGGGAGAAAGCCTTGACATTGTGTTTTTTTCTGTTGACATTTCGCTTTTTCTTTTGTTTTTTTCTCATATTTATTCCACATGGGTCTTATAATATTTTGCCATTTATATCCTTTGTTTGCAGCTGGTTTTGTGGATTTTTCCTGTTTCTCATGCTTCAGAATTAAGCATTATTTCTTCATAATTTCTCATGTCTTCTTATGCTGCTGAACCAATCACTGTTTTTTTTCATTGTTATCAAATCCCGAAGTCCTTTCGTTCCCTTGTATTTATTTCCATCAATTATTAAATCATCTCCATCAGTATCAGCACTAGAATTCCCAAGAAAAAATTCACCACCATTGTTATTAAGTGCAAAGGTTATATCACCTGCCATTCCATATAAATCAGTCAAATATTTTCTTGCAATTTGCCCTACATCTGTTGGAAGAAGAGGTTCTGAGGTTCTAGCTCCCAAAGAAATGCTTGCTGCGCTGGTGAATTTTCAATCGCTTCTTGGAGTGGGGCAAACTTTGAGACAATTTCTTCAAACGTTTTTTGTTGTTGTTCTGTTATTGGCTTAAAGATTTTCCCAAACTCTTCGTAAAGTGATTGTTCGCCCAATCGTTCTAAGCGAAAATCACTCTGAATTTTTTCTTGGTTTTGATAGACTCAGCGACAAGTTGCCACGTTCTGATGGGTCTTTGATTTTTAAGAAACTTTTTTATTACATGTTTACATTTTTGGATAGAGCCAATTTGGATAGGGCACAAATTGGAATGGGTCCATATCGCAGCGCATGTTTTTGACCCAGTCCAAATCAACCATGATAAACAAAAGCTTTTCTATACTGTTTTGGATCAAGGTTCATAATTTTTGCAATTCTTTAATTTGCTCTGGTGTGAGTTTGTCGTTCAGAAACGCAGTGACTGTTGAGCTTTTGATTCCAAGACTTTGTTTTTCATTTCGCATTTTGTATTACAATTTAATAAGTTCTTTGTTGTCGAACCAAGTGTTGAAACTTGCTGGATACCCTTTCCGTTTAACCAGACTTCGAACATTACCTTCTTCACAACTTTCTCGATTCTGAAAACTTCTTGAGTTGTTTTTTGAAGCTCTTGCTCAAAGAAAGTTCCTTGAATTTCTTCAACGTTGACGTCTGTTATCGTAAGAGTTATCGGATCAGTTCTTTGAATTTTTGAAACGGTGGACACTTCTTCTGTCCAGTTTGGGGTGAATCCTTTCTCAAAAAGCCCTTTCTTCTTTAAAATTCTAACTTTATCTCCAATTTTGAATTTTGTTCTTATTGGCCGTCTTTCAAATTCTGGATATAAATTTCTGTAAACTGTCACTTCGCTTGTCTGTTTGCTTGTCTCAACAGGAGTCATTTTTATTGATGTATGCCTTGTGTTGTTGTATTTATCAACAAACTCGTCAAAAACGTCAATATATTTGTTAGTATTGTTTGGTGTGAAATACTCGGACATTTTTTCTTTCATCTTTCGGTTCCTACGCTCAACAACACGTGATTTCTCTTTGTTCTTAGTAGAGTAAAGCTCAACACCCAACGCGTTGACGTGTTTATTATAAAATCCTTTCCCTTTGTCTGTCCAAAGCCTATCTGGTTTTCTCTGTTTGAAAATCTCTTTCAATGCGTTCGTGACAGAAACTCCAGTTTTGTCTTTCAACGGAAGCACCCAGCCAAACTTTGAAAATGCATCAATCACAGTCAGAACATATTTGACTCCAAGGTTGAACCTTGAAAATGAGTGCATGTCTGCGAGGTCAGCAGCCAAGATTTTATCAATTCCGTTCACAGAGACTTTTCGTTTAGGGAAATTTTTAATGACCGGCTTCTGAAGTTCTTGGCTAATCGTGAACTCCAGGAAACGCTCTTGCTACGCTACGCTCGTTGTTTTTCAGCCCCATTCCGAAACGTTTCTTTGTTCCGATGATCGTGGAAACAACTCCTCGTTCCATCCTTTCTCGAAGTGTGGGGTTATAAATACCATTAAGCTCTGTCAACATATTTTTATCACAAACTTCGTTGCGAGAGTTTGTGTCTTTGTTTTTCACATAACAAATATCATGATGATAAGCTGCTTGATCAACTCTGTTGATTGGTTTTGACCGTGCTTTTGGGGTTAGATCAGCATTCAAACGTTTGTCAAGTTTTGTGCCAGGTCCGGTGAAATTATGTCCTGGCATGTGCATTTCAAATGGAAGACTGTTGATTGCATCGATCAAAAAGCCTTTTCCACTTGAAATAAACTTTGACTTTTTTGATTCACAAACAACACAGATACCTTGAAGCAATTGGCGATTGTTAAAAGTTTGAACTTTAAGTACGATTTGCGTTTCAGTAAGCTTTCAACATTTAACACAATATATTTCATCCATTTATTAAATGCTTTTATAAAAATAAATGGAAGTCAAAAACCTTTCTTGGAATGAACACATAGCAAATAAAAACAATCATAGTCTTTTACCAAAGAGTCTGCGAGGTTTGATTGTGGGCAAATCAGGCTGTGGTAAGACTACTTTGTTGCTGAATCTTCTCCTTCAGCCAGGTTGGTTGGACTATTCAAAATTGTCAGTTTTTGGTAAGATTTTGTTTCGACCAGAGTATAAAATTTTGAGAAAAGGTTTTGAAGAACAATTGCCAAAAGAGACGATAATGAGAGATTTTGAAAATCGTGATGACATACAGCGCCAACAAATTTCATTAATCCAGCTGCTTGAAAAGTTGGCAAAAAATCGGCAAAATAAAAGTGAATTGATTGAGTGCAATTTTTATGAATCAGCTGATGATGTTCCAGACCCAAAAGAAATCTCCCCCGAGCATAAGAGTCTCATGATATATGATGACCTCCGACTTCAGAAGCAGAACAAATGTGAGACATATTACGTTCGTGGAAGACATTCAAATTGTGATTGTTTGTATTTATCACAAAACTATTTCAAATTGCCTCGTCAAACAATTCGAGAAAATGCAAATTTCTTTTGCCTGTTTCCTCAAGACCAAAAGAATATTGACCATATATTTAACGACCACGTGACCCAAGATATCACCAAGGAGCAGTTCAAAAAACTTTGCAAAACGGTGTGGTCGAAACCTAACAATTTTGTTGTGATTGATTTGACATCACCAAAACACAATGGCAAATTCAGATCTGGATTTGACGATTTTTATGTTATTGAATAAATGAGTGACACAGAACTTCTTGAAAAAATTGTTCAAAACACTGAGCCGAAAACTTCAACTCAGATAGTTGTTTTTGACAATTCAACAAAAATAAAGACACCCACCAACTCGATTGGTGTTTTTTACCCACCAATCGAGTTGGACAAAACGTGAAAGTATGAGATGGCTTTGGTGAATTTAGAGACGTATTATGGTTTTCCAAACATCGATTTAAGTAACAACGTTTTCAGATTTTCTCCTTGGTCACAACAAAGGCAGCCTGTTGATATTTGTATTCCAGAAGGCTGTTACGATCTGATTGATATTGCAGAAACAATCAAAATATCAATGAAAAGAAATGGTCATGACAATGAAGCTGTGAAGATAACAGCAAACACAAACACTTTGAAAAGCGTCATGGAATTTTCAAACGACTTTTATCGTTGATTTCAGAGTGCGAAATTCAATTGCAAGTGTTCTCGGTTTTGCACAACAAATTTGTAAAGAAGGTATTCACGAATCACAAAATGTTGTCAACATCTTATCAATAAATTCAATTCTCGTGAATGTGGACATTATTGGCGAGTCTTATGTGAATGGAAAAACTCAAAACACAATTTACAGTTTCTTTTCAAATGTGTCACCTGGTTACAAAATTGTTGAAAATCCGAGAAACCTTGTGTATCTTCCAGTTATTTTAGACAAAATCAGTAAAATGGAAAGAGTTGTCACAGACCAAAATGGAAAGCAATTGAACCTTCGCAGAAAAAACTTGACTATCAGATACCACTTCAGAGAAATATAATTACATAGGCCTATAATAAACGAGTTATACAAACGTTCGAGTAAACATTTCTGATTTTCAAAAGAATAATATCAAGAGGGCTTTGGAACATGGAGAGCCTGTGTCAATTCACCTCAGTTTTAATGATCTTTGTGGTGATGATGTTCTTGCCTTGACTAATTCGCAGGTTAACAGAATGACAAAAGCTTATGAGAATGAACGAGGCATCATAATAAAAATGAGTAAACGTCAGGTTGAACACAACAAAACAATTGAGGGCGGGTTCCTCGGGATGTTAGCTGGTTTAGCCGCAAAGGCTTTACTGTTTTTGGCACAAACTGTCTTACCAACATTGGCGACTGAGGCACTTTCAGGGGTCAGGTCGGCTTTGGCGCAAAAAGCAACAAACAAGGCTATGGGGAATGGTTTATATTTGAAAAAAGGCTCAAACATTGCAAGAGTCGAAACAGATGGCCAAGGACTGTATTTGAAACTATACAAATGTTCAGGCCTTGGCGAAGTTGGAGATGGTCTGTATTTGAAACAGAGGGTCAAGTTATTGCCAGTTCTGGTCTTCTTCTCGGTCCGAACAGTCTTTTGAAAAATGTACCAGTTTTTGGTTGGCTGTTGTAAGTTGTCTGGCATTAAATAAAAGTATAAACCAAAGGAAAAACGAACTGAGCAAAAAGTCAAGCAAGACATCAACCAGCACAAAAATCAACACATCAACCAGGCTGTTGGTGAGCAAAATAAGGACAAAGAAGTAATAATTAACCAGGAAATTTACCAGCAAATAAATCAACACATCAACCAAAATGTAAACTAAAGTTCCATTGAATCATGAAGTGTTGTTCCCAGAAAAAAATGTTTAGAATAAATGATTCAAGTTGAGAATATTGTTCTTCCAAACAAGCCTCTGTGTAACTTTGAAATTGAAGACGCTGTTAAAAAAATTGATTTGAAAAACTTTAGAGGTGTGTTTTTGCGAGACACTTTGCCAAAGAAACCAAAAAGGCATGAATGCAGGATCATGAACCTTGATGATTCTTCTAGAAATGGAACGCACTGGGTTGCATGGTTCAAGCGTGGAAACGATAAATTTTATTTTGACTCATTTGGCTTACCCCCACCAACTGAGTTGAACAAGTACCTTGATGGTGATGTGTTCTATCCACCTGAGCAAATACAGCCTAGGCAACAAGTATTTTGTGGTCATCTTTGTCTTCATGTTTTGAAGCAGATGCAAAATGGCAGAGGTCTCCAAGAAATAATTAACAAATGGCAGAGGTCTCCAAGAAATACTTAACAGTTTTTGGCAAAAAAAATTCACCGTTATAATAAAGATGCCAGTTGATAAATTCGGACGAAGTCCTACGACAAGTCAAACAGTAACTCAAGGGAGTGGGACACTTAAAAGCACTAGTGTTTCTGTATGCTTTCGAGGAATCAGTCGACTGCCATCTGCTTTCGTCTTTTTGCGATGATTCAAACTTGCACATAT
>JGI24021J15306_10004848_pt1 | contig 15801 bp, 11 predicted proteins | sample Ectturendosymbi1_FD_15306 | JGI IMG/M metagenome (IMG submission 15306)
GCGTTGATTGTGTGATTCACCACGAACGGGATGTGCGTGAAGAATAACACCATTATGTATGTGGCACGAACAAGCAATAATAGAGTGATCCAGATGGAGTGATCTTGGTGAGTGACCTCTAATAATGCTTGTGAACATGGTGAACAGTTGATTGTGCTTGCTAACGGTGACGACGAGAGTTATCTCGTCGGGTGATCTCTATTGTTGCTTGCTGCCGCGGTGCGAAGCTTTGCGCACATGCCGATCGGGATTTCCGATCGCAACAACCATCGCAAATACTTATTGCCACATTGTATGCTACATGTAGATTTCAATACTGCACTACCGCATATTAATGACGTTTCAAGAAGTGCTGCCCTTTGATCTTGTTTAGGTAGTAACATGTGTCATTGGCTAATATTTAAACAGTGCTGGAATTCTTTGCATTTCATTTGGAAGTGTCTGCTTGTTTGGTTGCAAATATTTGTATAAGTTCACGGCCCATACCAATTATTCATCTTTCCACTAAGTTGCCACAGTTTCTAATGTTGCTAGGTAATTGCTTATGCTTTTGAGCATTTAAGCATTTTTGCCCTGTTCCGCGAGACACAAACGGGTAAGTTTTGCTTGTGGTTTCGTTGCGGCCACTTCTAGCGCTCTGGAGCTAAAGGCGTTGCGTCAGAAGTCACTGTTCGTTTTGCTGAGTTGCACCTGCGAGATCCACCTTTTGATCCTCTAAAAAGTTGTTGTAAACGAGCGATTGACCATCGCACTTGCGATGTTTTTGTGGTTGAGCGCTTCCTTTGTTTAAAACTTGACCTGGATTCTTTAAATTCAATGAAAATTAAAATGCTTATTTTGTTAATACCATAGCTTAGAAGTGTTTCTCAATCTGTGTGCCGCGAGAGTTATAAGTGTGTCGCCGATATTTCGGAATATGGAGGACACGTTTATTGGAAATAACCATCTCTCTGAGCTATATAAAAAAGTGAAGTCTGTGCAAAGTCGATTTTTTAAAGAGATGTATTCAGAATAAGAATGGTGTATCTTAAGGAGGTTGGTTGGCGTCCAAAATGACAAGTGATAAAACGTGTGTGGCAATGGAAACCTGAAATTATTTCTTTCATAAAAATTTTTAAAAAAGACTTTCGATTTTTTATTCATGATAAAATTTAGTGGTTGAAAGTAAATTTGCGTTCAGCTTTGTCAGAAAAACTGAATATTTTAAATTCAACCATCCGAAAATATAATTGCAGTAACTTAACATCCTTTTTTCGCTGAGACATCTCGGTCAAGGGTCCCGTAGCACTACTAAAACCCTTCATCACAGTATTCGCTTGCCTACCTTTTCGGACATCGTGACCGAATTCCTTAATTTTTCGGTCATTTCAAAAAAATCTAGGTCTATGACCGAAAAATGACTAAAAAAACTCAAAATTCAAAATCAACTTTCATTTCACGGTAAATTGATACTGTGCAAAAGTAAAATTTCAAACGAAATTTTCGATGCGCTTCTGTTGAGGAATCTTCATTGAAAGTTGGGATTATTCCAGAAATGTTGAACACACCGACTAATCTGCAGTTGCTACTTCGTAATTACGTCCCAGACTTCGGTGCAAATGACTCTGAATAGGTACTTTATCCATTTGCAAAAACGAAACTACTAATCTATCTTCTGAAGAGGAACAGCTCATTGATTAACAAAATAACATTTTCTATCAATCAGCATTTGCCAAAAAAAGCAAAGATAAATTTTGTCTACCCACAAGGGATCTTATCGAGTGATCAGCTTGAAAACTATCAAAAATAACTTACCATTTGGATCTTCATGACATTGGTTTTGCGGTTATGATTTTTCAGCATTGACCGAAATTTAAAAAGTTAAAAAAGAGACTTCTTGGTATTGACGATGAAATGCGGGTTTGCTTGACGTCGTTGGAGCCTCGCACCAGTTTAATTTGCTCTCGAAAGCAGGAACAGCCATTCATTGGTTTTTATACCCGATTTTCATCTAGGGAGGCTCGCGGGGGTAATAGCCCCAGGACTCGAAATGCCATCATACGGTTTTCAGCAGTTTCAGGTATTTCTGTTGACTCCATACCGATATAGGACCGAGCAAGGTCGAAGATGTAGCCATGCCATCTGGTGCCTGTACGATCTTTGAGTGTAGCCAGCAGGTCACAAAAGCTTATGAAAGACAAGATTCTCCGAAGTATAAGCTGGGCTACTCCTCCATATATGATATACTTGAAACAACTAGATATACAGTACCACTAAACTCTTGGCCAAACTAGTTGATTCCAAATAAACCATTCCAAGTTCGAAGTTGTCAGCTATGAAATGTTAACTAACGATGTATTCACTCCTTAGTGCTACTGTAGTATTACTGCCTGTCAAAAACTCATTTTATGAAAACTAGGCAAGGCATTGAACACGCTTACACAAAGTGCAAAGCTGCAAACATAAGTGCACGGCACTAATTTGATTTTAATCCAAAACCAGTGTAGCCACTTTTACTTCAGTTTGCATGCGCTCTTTCGAAGTTATATGCCTAATCAAGATCAAGGCGAAACCCCAGGGTTAAATCAAACCTTTAAGCAGATTTTAACGTGTCTCACGGTGTTTAAGTCACAAGCAGGATACTGTAGTATAGCGACCCGTTTTCGCTTTGTAAAAATTTAGGTATACTTTTTAAAAATTTTGTGAATAAATTTTATTGAAAAAAATTTGCTTCCGAAAAAAGTAATTTCAATTGAAAAATTGTTTAGAACTGAAACATTTTTTAATGAAATTTAACAAAAAAAGTTCATGACGGATGTTTTTTTCTGAGCCCTACTCCGCCAACAAGCACGAGCCCAACGAAGTGTTTCCCATTGAAGTTAGCGAATAAACATTTGTAAGTTCATATGTTGCATGTTTGGTTGCAGTTTTTTCATTCAGTGCGGATAAACAAGTTGAGCAACTTTGTTTAGATTTTCATTTCAACAATCTTTTGTGAGCTCTGTATGGAGCTCATCAGACGCCTTTGAAATGCTAGGAATGCAAGAGGGAGCTTACAGCTTTCAAAAAGCTGTAGTAAGCTTAATTTTCGCCATTATAACCTATCAAGAACGAGAAAATGGTAAACAAACCTTGTCAAGTCAGAGTTATCCAGTGCATGTGCATGTAACTCACACATTTAGCCTCTTTACATCTTGGAACAACCATCATTCTGATCAATGTTGCTACTGGCCACTGCGATCAGTCTCGTTAACATCAGGCTGTTGCCTTTTTCAACGTTAGATAACATCAGATCTTCACGTTACAGTTTCATGTAAGCTAAATGCTTCCATTACGAATGCTAAAGCGCGATAACCCTCGTTGAATCCGAAACAGCGCGAAATATCGTCATTAAATGGAGAGGTCGGTCATGCGCATCGCAAAATGTTATTCTCAACGCAGTTAAGACAGCTTTTCAGTTGGGAACGATAAACAAACACATATGAAGATGAGAGATTGATGGAAGAAACTTAAAAATCATGAATCTACAAACTTATTTTCACCCTAAACGGAGAGGAAATGTGAAAATTAAAAACAACAGCCCAGTCAACATCAGATTTCTAGCCGAAACATCGGACATCAGAAATTTCTCTGAAGACATGAGATCTGATGCTTACAATATCAGAAATGGCAACATTGATTTTGATGCAAGTTTAGACCCGTACAAAAATGTGTGCTACAAGCGTTATTCCATACACGGATGATGACCCTTCCTAATGCTTGTGGTCTAGAATTCCACGTTACACGTAATGAAATATATCCAAGGTGCTTAGAAGTCTCCAGGGTCGATTATTTTTTGCAAATTTGCCCGGAATTACAGTCTGGACACTTTTATTCCCAGAGTCGGACTTTCCATTTCTCAACTCCGATAGCGCAGTTCAAGCACTCACATTTATAACCGACCCTGTGCAGCGACATGTAGGTGTGTCGTCACGATGTAATTGTGATGCTTCCTTTCAAGACAGTTACTGATTACTCAGGAGCCCTTGCCCGAATAAAGGTCACTGTTCTGAGTCATGCATTATGAATATGATGTAGACATCTGAATGCACCACGTAGTTCTAGGCTTTCTCTTGTGTAGTAGATGTTTCCACACCGTTATATATTCAGTGCCTATATAGCATGCTGTGTCATTCTTTTCTATCCGTATGTATTTGTTGATCGTGTACACTACAAGCTGTGGTGGCTGTGAAACTGCGATCATAGTGCTTTTGCTCGTCTTGCCCAATGCTTTTGCTCGTCTTGCCCAATAATTGTTGCGTATGTACTATGACGTTACTCGTAGATACAAGCGTGATACAGCAGGTTTCTCTCAGAGAGTGACAGAGACAAAATTGTGCGTTCATTACTTGCAAGCATATAAAAACGACAAAAATCCGATGCTTTCAACATTTTGCTCTTACCAACGATGGGAAGCAAAACATTTGCCGCTGCAGCACTGAAGGAGATGAAAAAACGCCTTACGACTTCATACTAGGTGCAGATCAAACTAAGCATGGACACCTGTATATCAAATCTTAACGGCGAGATGGAACAAAACTCTTCGATTTCTTTGGATAAAGACAGCATTAGAAATATGGTGATAGAAGAGGTAAAGAAATAGAATCGTCAATGATAAACAACTTTCTGGAAAATTTGTGCCCTTCAAGGCGGTACATTCACAAGGATAAGGGTAAATTATTTTGCCATGAATGTTCATATTTTGGTGAAGACGGGTCGGCCAATTCTTGTTCCCGCCAAGCTGTGGCGCGCACAATGCTTTTGGAAGGCGAGCACAAGCGTTGCTGTGCAAGCAGCTAGGTTGTTTGTGAGCACGAATTTTAGATTGCATTTCAAACGTGTTGTGACTCTATATCAGTTCTCAACCACAGCATTGGATTTGCCGAACGTTTCAAATGCAAAAATCACTCAAAGAGATCAGAACGATTGGTCCGATGATTTTAACGTCATAGAAATAGAACCACAGACAATGCAAACTTTTGCCATGTGCCAGCTACAGCGTGTGTGCTTTAGCAATTTAGTAGTACACTATTTTCCGTACGAGAGCAAAGAAATAAGGTTTTTGTAGGAGACGAACGTCAACATTTGTATGGCGAATACTGGAGTGGAGCAAGTTGTGGCTACGCTCCTACTTACAGTACATTGCCCATATGTCAGCTATTTGGATGGCGATGGAAGCGAAAAACTATTGAGGTTACGGGGATATCAAGGTTTTGCGAATGGCATCGAAATCAGTTGCAAGTTTTTCGTAGTGGTGGCAACATTATTGTTCAATCCTGTGGAGTGAGCTTAGATTTCTAGTTAGCAGGTAGTTATCGCAGTGCAGACATGCGGATATGGAGAAATTTTTATCTGACGCAAATGTGAGCCGTAATTTTGAAATAAGGACTCTTAAGTAGCAGGTTTTAGTTTTTGTAGCGGATGGGTTTGACCTTGTGCTTCTATCTCGAGCAGCAAAGAAGTGCAGGGAAAGAAAAGTAAAAAATATCTGTCAGTGCTTTTAAGCTAGAATGGTTAAACCGGTGTTTCTCAACCTGTGTGCCGTGGGCCATAGCGCAGTTTTCTAGTGGGCCACGGAGTTAGGACAAACAAATGTTAGAATACAGTTACCTGGACATCTAATCGCCACAGCGTGAAAACACATTGGCTGTGTTCAGCAGCAAGGTTGTCGCCGAATTGCTGGAATAAATTCGCTACTTTAGAATAATGTGTTTGTTCAGTGGTACAAAAGCATATCCTATGCTGACAAGGTAGTGGGTCCGCGCAATTCTTACTAAAAGCTATCTGGGCCACGTACGTAAACACTGGGATAGACGAAGCAGTAAACACTGTAAGCCCAAATGATACTGAGGTCGGGCTAATAAGCTGAGGTACGTATTTAAATTTTAAATACGATTCAGAAGTTGGAGTCATTTGCTTGCATCNTCGAGACGGAAAATTTTCATTTGTCTTTGCAAGGTGAAAGCTGTGGTTTTGACGGCTGGAGTTTAGATTTTTTGAAACGCCATATGAATGGCAAAGCACGCAAAGCCAGCGTGCAGAAACAGCGGAGAAAAAAATACCGTGGTACCAGCGACTTAATGCGCATGCTGCGTGAAATAGACGACGACCAAACACGGAAGCGATTGGACCCAGAAAAGTTGAAGATTCTGATCGGTAACGTTTTGCTGACCGCCAAAATGAACGCATCATCACTTTGTGTTCATTGTTTTGATAAACATACGAGAAAATACATTGTCGTTCATACCAGCTGGCGAGCAAGAATTATGCTTGTTAGTTTCTAGATGACATAAACGCTGTTGTCGAAAAACACATCTTTGAAGAAATAGTGTCGTCAGCTTTTCATACCCTAACTATTGACGAAAGGACAGACACATCAGTCGACAAGAGCTTGATTTTATATTTTAAATTCAGTGCAAAAACCTCTTCAGTGCACAGAGTGTCACATGCAGGAATACTTCAGTTGAAAGCTTTTGATGCCAGTGCAGCTGAGTCAGGTACAAAGCGTTTTTACGCGAAAAACAACCTGGATCTTCAAAAAAAAAATGGTGATGTTCACGTTGGATGCAGCGTCACTGAAGCTTTGCCGGGTAAATGGTGTTGCAGCTCGACTGAAGCGCGACATACAACGCTCGGTGTAACAGAACTGTTCAGCGCACCGCGCAGATCTGGGAATTTGCGATGCTTGGAAATAAATTTAGTTGTTAAGGATGTAGATACTTTGGGACTATTTACACCTATTTTCCCGATCTTTCTGCAATATATCAAAATTCAGAAAAATTGCAGAAGCGTCAGAAAGCGAAGCTTTGCTATTTAAGTCTTTCAACGAAGGGAGGTGGCTTCCCAGACAACTTGCGTTGCATGCAGTCTTGAAGAGCTACGATTCACTTCTGTTGTATTTTAATGAAGGTAAATTACACAATCTTGTTGCAAAATATTGTTATAAAAAGCTAGCAAACATTGAAAACAGGCTAGGACTACAGCGTATGAATGACGTGTTTGAAGACCTGGCAGCACTGTGTAAGATTCTTCAAATGCGTGGTCTTCACCCGTCGATGTCTATCACTTCGCATGAGGGAAGATTAACAATACAAGGAAGTTGCATCTCGGAGACAATGCTCTATGAAGTAAGGAAGTGGAACATCTGCTTGCAGATAGCTGTGGAAATGCTGTTGCAATCAAAACTTTCACTACACTATTGTTAACGTTAATTTATATTCCCACACATGGAAAAGCGTTTTCCTGAACACGACGTTGCTTTTGATCTTTCGGCTATAGTAAAATTCAGCTATGCATTTGGAACACAGGTCAACGCTCTCTGTGTGAAATGTTCCGCGCATCTTGGCGAAAAAGCAAATGTAGCGAAACAGCGCAGTAACTTGAAATTTGTTGTGTAAGAGAAATTGAAGCTAAGCTAATTTCAAGCGTTTATGACCTAGTCAACTCGGCGTTTCAAAACAAACAAATTGATGAGCTGACGAAATTAAATACTTCATATTGGTGCGACTTTCATCTAGTAGTGAATGCACGAGAGTTTTTGACTTGTAAACTGTTTGAGGAAGGCCAGTTGGATGTGTTAACGCGAATCAAGTGCTTAGCAATTCTACTGACCTTGAAACAACTTGCCAAGCATACGTTAATGACGAAGACAAGAGAAAATAAATGTATGCCCTCCCTGTCTTGCAAGCAGCTCTGATATTTCTTAACGTTTGCAAACATTACCGCGCTTTTTCAGTTTTCAAAAACTAGAGAATCATGTGGTGCAGAACAAACGACCGTAAACCGAAAGGCATTTATTCCACCCTCTCAGGAAACACCTCAATTACAGTGCTAAGTTTTTAAGACTACTGTATATGATATCCAAATAGAGAAAAGAAGTTAGTTGGCACTTTTCAACAAAGTAGGCAGTTGTGAAATTCGTAAAGACTCGAAGGTTGAGCCGCGAGATGCCAGCTTTGTTCATTCGGCCATGTGTGCAGAATGTCCCATGAAAGATTGGAGAGGCAAGCCCTGCTAACTACACTCACGGGAAAGCGGCTCAGACATCGACGAAGGACCAGGTGGCGCGACTACATCTTCGTCTTGGCCCTGTCTTGTTGTGGAGCTAGTAGAAATATCTGAAATTGCTGAAAACCGTGAGGTATATCGAGGCCGCCTAGATCTGCTGCTCCCGCAACCCCCTCCAGAGGAAAATCGGGTATGAAAATGAATTATAATGCACAAGCTCATGTTTCCCATTATTAGTAAATTGCATATATTGTTAATGTTTTGTTTCTGTCTCATACCTCAAATTATTTTGAGAATTGAAGGTTCTAACTTTGCTCACAAGTCTCCACAAGGGAGACGCAACCGTATCGCATCTTGAGGTGTTTTGCTGGGAAATTAATTTCACGTAATTTACGCAACTTAGTCCTGTAAATTGCAAGCAAAAGCTTATCGATGAAAAACTAAAGCAAGACTAGTTTGTATCACTAATTGTTAGCAATAAAAAGAGAGGACGTCAGTTGTGTTCATCTTCTGCCACTGGAATGAAAAGTTGAGTGAAATGGGTCACCCCATCAGTATCCATCAAGCGAATGTGAATGAAATCGTAGAAGAGCAAATCAGCTACGCGATCTTTTCGCACATGGCATTTGATTTAAGCTGAGTTCTGTGACGAACCGCAGTTAATAATCCGTGCTCGCCGATCATATCAAAGAATGTATGAAGTTGGCGCTGTATGACTCCGTGCAGTCCGTTTCAGGAAGGCTCAACGGTGAATGATTATAGCGTTCACATTTTTGCAGAGCAGTCGAATCTACGAATAAACGCAAAACTTATCCGGCCGAATATCACTTCATCGGCAAATCTGTTGTCCGACCGTCTCACAAGTGTGGGCCCGTGAGTCGCAATTATGCCATGAAAGCACCGTGACGGGCAGTACTGGAAAAAGGTCCGACAAAAGTGTAACCGTGTCGATTAAGCCATTCGGGAGCATATCTTTGTACAATCCCTTTGATATGACTGCCATGAGGTGTGTTTTATCCTGCAGCATTTTGGTGCAAACGCAAGCACACCAATATAACCTGCAGTCCAGTGAATATTTCCCGGCGCACATAAATATTTCATGTTTGATTACCAGTAAAGTTTTAATTGCAACTGGTGGTGAATAATTATCTCGATCAGTCATAAATAACATTTGGTCAACAAGGTCGGAATGTGTGTCGCATCCAGTTGTTGTTGGTCATGTAAGTTTTTCTTTAGCCATTGTTTAACGTGCAAACCGTTGTTTGGTAGGTCATGCCATGTTCTTGTTCAAGTGAGTTGTGAGTTGATTTTATTTGGCGATAATTAATATTCAGCTAGAAAAAACACATCAGTGCAAGGACGCCAGGGCATTGAAGGAACCGGAAGGTTGTCGAGTCGATGCCCCTCAGCAGTTGAATTAGCTTTGTTACTGTCCAGTTTCATAGGACGACTTTAACCATTACCTACTCGCCCTATTGGTTGGATTCTACGTAGTTTTGACTTGACTTTTCTACAAACAACACCGAACTGATGTAGGAATAAATAACCGATGGTTTTGATTAATCAGTTTCTTCGTTCTTACTGTAAGCTTTTAATGGTCAATAAAGTGCGTAAGACAGGTGGTCTACAGCGCTACTTCATCACGTCTGTTACCACTGTAGTTAGGATGCCTTACTTTAAACTAAATTTTGTTTGCTAAGATCAACCTAAGCCATTTAACGTGCGGCCCTGCAAACGTTTTGGCTCAGTAAGCCATTTGGGTTGGACATAGCTACTCTATGGGGTACCTGGCATAGAAATGACCAACTACTAGTTTGGGGGCTATATCTTTTTAGTTGGATGGACCAAATTCAAAACAAGTTACATGGGACAAATATTCTTCATGTCTTTTAGGAAGTTATTTAGCTGTTCAGTTTTCTTTTCAAACTGACGAAGAAGCGTATTATGATGCTTCTCAATTTGTGGTGGAAGTTTATACACAAACTCCAGCTGAAATGATCATGGACCTGGTCAAAGAAGTTTACTCCTTGAATTTAAAAGACGTGTTGGAGTTTTTTTGACATAATGTGCTTGGTGATGTATTTCATGTTGTAGATTCCACAAACAAAACATTATTTAAATTATTCTGCACTGCTTCAAAACTTGTCAAGATTCCTCCATAGTGAAAGAAATAGACTAGTATAAACGTTTATTGAATGCAGTTGTCCCAAAAATATGGTCATTGAAAGAAGCTAAAAATAATGAGCAGCAAAGAAATGCAATTGTAATAGACAAAATAACCTCCAAGTGACAAGGATATAGTAACTTATCTTGGAGGCTGCATCTTGAAATGGGGTGCAAAACGCATGACTGGCAAAAACAAGACGCGATGCATGGCACGAGTGTTGGAAAAATGCATGCAAAAATAAATCATTATCACCCCTTCAGAACACTTGTAAAATTATTGCTACTTGCTGAAACAGAGTTTCGCAAGCATTTGAAAGATGCTACTATTGATGTAAAACACATTGTTGATAATATTACCTGGAAGTTACTTTATCCTGATTGTCCTGTGCATTTAATGAATGAAATCGTAATATTCGCATGAGGGCACATTTTCACTGCAGGCATTTAAAGCAAAAGTGTGCTGCTGCTAACAAAAGTATATTATTCAAGCCAACAGCATTGAGAAAATCACTTGAACAAAAATTTTAATTTATGTTTCTTTTTAATGTTTTCATGTTTGTTCGTGGTGAATAAAATTTATGTTGGTTGTGTACGAACTTATGTGCTTTGTTTTCTGTTAGAGATGGTTTGTTGCTTATGCACAACTTGGTTAATACTAGCATTCGTGGTTTTGTTTTAATGCAATGGTGTTTTCTTGCATGATTAAAATGAACAAACTCTGTGCTCAAGTACCATGATCAATCAGGTGTCATGGACCTAAAATTAGGGAGTCAGTTGACAATACATTGCAGTGATTGTCGTCTACTGTATTCAGAAATCTCTATCAAGCCTGTCTTAACTCTCAGTATGCGGAAGAAGACACAGCATTTTAGATAGCCTTTTCACAGTTCTTGAAAGTGTAACAAATGTAGTTCACCTAATTGCCCATTTTGTTGTCAACTGTATGATGAATGCCCTGAAAAGAAAAAGTTATCCTTTTGTGCCATTGTACAGATTTGAAAGTCACGCATATCAATTTATTTTGCTTGTGTTTGTTCTCTGTTGCTGTTTTGTTTTCAGGGCGAAGATTAGCAGACCACCACCATTCACAGAGCTTCTACTACGCTGTTATACTCTCTTCGCAAGTATAGGCCTAAACATCACCACTTAATGGCCATTTGTGAGCACTGTGCTTCCAATCTTCAAGACATGGCATAATATAAAATTAATAGTCAGCCAAATGAATCTATTGNCCTCAAGACTAAAATATGATCGAATGGACAAATACTGAAGAAAAGTGCTTAAGTTTCATTATTTTGATGCTAGACGCAGTCCATGCAGGGTTCCCACGCGGTATTGAATTGTGAAATCGGTTTTCAAGACCTTGAAAAAGTATTGAATTTGGCAAAATGTACATGAAGTATTGAAAAANNATGGAAATTCTGAATTCAACCATTTGTTTCGACAAATTTTTTTCTTCACCACTGATGACATTTCTGCAGATGTTTTTTTGCAGTGCAGGGAACATTCCACGCTGGATCTAAGTGCTACAATTACAAAGGTTTTCACAGTATTGTTCTGTTAGCACTAAGCGACGCTCAGCACTGTTTCACTATGGTAAACATTGGTGATGCTGGACGCCACAGTGACGCTGGAGTTTTTGCGAATTCAGGATGTGGAAAAAATTTTTGAAAACCTCGTTAAACTTGCCCTACTGCTGACAGTCTACATACAGATGAAGTGTTTCCGTATTTGGTAGAGCTCATGCAGCATTCCCTTTGAAGAAAAAAACTTCCTGCAGATGAAAGTACAGTGTATTTAACTACAGACTTACGCGAGCACGAAGAGTTGTAAAAAATAGTTTTGGAATCAAATGTAACCGCTGGCACATTTTTTAATAGTGCAGCCAGAAAAAGCTGTTACAATTGCCAAAGCAGCATGCTGTTTGCACAAGTTTCAGCAGAAAAAGAACAAAACTCTGCTTCCTGAAAAGCAATATTGCTGCCCACGACCCGTTTTGTAAATCAAGAGGACAAGAAAGATACCATAGCAATGGGGTCTTTGCGCAACACTGGCGATATCTCACCAAGCCTTCGGTCTCTGAGAAGGATTGGAACAAATACAGTATATATCGAAGGGAAGCTGCTATAATTCGAGACAGTTTGAAAACTGTTAAGCGTGATTTAATCTGGGAAGTGACTTGAAGCGGCCAGACATGCGACTAGGCGCGGTTGTTTTTTTCAGTCTACACTTAGAAACGACGTTTTTATGTGTCGATGACGTAGTAACTACTGTCGCGCCACTTGCTGCAACTTATCTTCGAAGGTGGAGGTAGATCAGGATTCACTCGAAATGATTTTTGGCGGTATTTCTACATGAGCTCATAAAAGAGCTGGACAACCCAAAAGATGGAGTGGACTGTGTAATGTCCAATCCACCAGTGGCTCAAGACGTCCACTACTACTGAAGATATTTTTAGAATGTCACGACCACTAGCCTGGGCTGTTGCGTGAGAAGGAACAAGTGAAACTGATTCTTGTTGGTGAAAGAGCAGGAAGTGATGTTTCTTATCATTGCGCAATATCTGGTGTGACTTAAGCGATCAGTCTCGTGGCTGTAAAGCCGGATGCACACGGCATGCGTTTTTTGAACGCATGCGTCTGATTTCGTGACATCACGTCCTTTTCTGATGCGTCTGGTATGGTCTGCGTTCGAGTAGGAGCCTGTTTCTACATTGAAACATCAGACTCATTGCTCTGACTCACTTTTACTCGAATATTTCCAGTCGCGGCTGCAATTCGTATAGCTCACCACAACATTCCTTGTATATTCTGGATCAGGTGTGTGTGATATGATAGTACAAGCCATAGGCTAGGACAACAACATGAAAAGCAAATAGCCATAGGCTAAGCAGAAATGATTTAACATACATTACTTTTAGTAGCAATAGGACAGTAATTCAATTGCTTCTGTAAAGGCTGCTGTATGGCAAATGTACTGTATATTATTATTATATGGTTTTGTCATTCTCATTAAATCATGTTTAAGGTAGTTCACAAAAGCAGTACTACTTTTTAGGCATAATGTCATTATCTCAAAATGTGTTGTGGTAATTCAGCACAACAGACCCAAAGCTTTTTTGAAAAAGTACAAATTCTATCAGTGCGATGCATCTACGGGGGACAATCAAACGTTTATTAGCTGAGTGAATGAAACAGTTTAAGAAATATTATGATTATCTGAAATTCAAAGAAAAGGGTAGAAAACTGTTGGTTTTTCATATAGACCACCAGAAACGAAAACAGTGGTGTCTACGTTTGCTTTCCATAGAGATTTTTTTTGAATATATCGATTTAACAATAAAATGGCTGATGTTACTTCACTTTTCATATATGATGACACCAAAGAAGCATTGATTATGGAAGTCTTCAAGTTTCCATACTTGTATGACCCTTCAAAGGGATCACACCATATTAAACAAACCAGAATAAATGTATGAACACAAGTGGCTGTCCTGGCAAAGGTAAGCTGTGGATTCAGTTTCAACTAGTGACCGACTGGGGCACTAAATTTAGCCGGGGCCGGGGCATTCAAACATATTGATAGATTTAGTTATTTGTAAGAGTAATGTATACTGTGCACATATTGCCATTGTTGATATGATCTTGAAAAGGTGTTCTTACAATTTTTTGCAATACAAAGCAACGTTTTTTTCAAAAATATGAAGTAGAAACTTTAATAAAATATATGGCAAACTGCAATTTGCCAGCCAAATGTATAGGCGCAAAGAATGCGTCACCACTCACCAGTTAATTTACACAGATCTTTTACTGTTATTGCCAATTTTTCAAATGCACAAATCAACATTACTTGACAAAAACGCAGCAAGGAAGAACCTTCACATGACAATACTCAACTCACATAGCATGACAGAACGGTGGCAAGAAAACAAGTTTTTTTTGCCCAGGCCATATGGCTTTTACCGACTACATTAAAAAAACTGGTAAACCAAAGAAGCAAGTATGTATTTTACTTAGTTTTTGTTATGCATCAACTACACTCACAATCACCGTGGACTTTTTTAATCTACTCGGTTACTCCATTATTTTTCCTCTGCTCATCGCAGTCAGAGCAAGAAGTGTCACTTCCTGCACACCAAACATGGCGGTTTAACGTAGTCAATCTTATATCAGACAAAGTTATCGAGTTATAGCCAATTGCTTTGAAGTTATGTTTTGAAAACAGCACTTTTTCCACATCATCAGGTTTTAACCGAGTTCTACTCCCGTTTGCTCTTGCCACTTTGAACTCTCTCTCGCTAGCGACTGAACTCACAGGCGCGCTAAGATGTTTTCAAGCTATAGTTGCAATTTCTGGATATCTGTGGCACTGTCCCATCTACGCCTGTAATGGACAAACGTTGCATTTACACTTTGGCTCATTCAAGCACGTGGCCACCATCTCAGTTTTGCTTTGACATACGGATCTTCTTCTGACTGAGATGAATTGTCGGCGGACCAACTACTTTCCTCATTCAAAAACGCGAAGTATTTAGCCTTGGTAGAACCACTGACTGCTTTTTGATGTTTTCTATCAGCGGCTTCTCCATGTGATCCTTCCATAGGAGTTTCTTTCCTTTTTTGGCTTTTGTTCTTAATTGTTTCTGTTCGTCCTGCTGCAACCAGCTGAACCAGCAATAACTCTGCCTGATCAGCTTCTCTTCGTGAAAAAAACCCATTTCCAATCTTGGATCCAGCAGGGTTGCAACCACATGTAGCTGGCTTTTTTGATGGAATTGAAATGTTGTCGAACGTCCCCTCCTTGACAATATCGATTCATGCTCTGCTGAAGCGCCTCCTATAGTTCAACCACTCCTTTGCAATCAATCTCTGCCAAAGTGATCATCATAAACTTTGCACTTGGCACTGCCGCAGAGATGCACGAATTCTCTTTTTCACAAAAATGTACGATATCAGCAAAGATTTTTAGTAATGCCACAACGGTTGGCAAAATTTCCCAGTCATTGACTTTCGGTTGGTTTCGAGTATTTCAATGCCAAACTTTTTTAATTCTATGTAAGCCAGAATAATTGCTTTTTTCCAGCAGAAATGTTTCCAACATTGCATGTGTACTGCTCCAGGATGGTTCTTGATCCAAAATCAAAGTGTGCCGCGGCATTCTCTCTCTCTTAGGTTTTCATTAACATAGATTTGGTTTTGGTACTGTGACGAAACTTACGAACAATGCTTCCTCTTTGACTAAACCTCAAACTTAATAATCGTAGTTTTCTTTTTGCCTTTTTCGATTAACATCAAACGGTGTTGAAACACCTGAAAGCCCATCGCGAGACAAAAATCTTATTGGCCTCTTTGTAGCACTACACTTACTGGATTGCAGCTAAGGTAGTAAAAGCACTAAAGGAAGTGTCAAACTTCATATTCAAAGCATAATGGAATTTAGTTTACCAAGGTTAAAATGAAAGAATGAGGCGAAAGAAGTCAAACTAAGGATCTGTGCTACCACCCTTTGTTACATCCCAAACGGAAAATTTATTATCGGATCATGGTTGTATTATACTTTCCCAACCTTGCATCAAGCAAGGACTGCCGATGTTAAGCCACTACTTAACCT
>JGI24021J15306_10004852_pt1 | contig 15798 bp, 11 predicted proteins | sample Ectturendosymbi1_FD_15306 | JGI IMG/M metagenome (IMG submission 15306)
ACCATTATAAAGAACATGCGTTGGTGCGTAATGAATGTAACGCATACCTGACAAAGTTAGGTAACGAAATTTTTTAGGTAACAAAATTTTAGTTAGGTAACAAAATTTTCTGGTTCGGCTTATTAGGCGGTAATATGGAAAAACTCATTTTCAGAGCTAAAAACTGGCCTCGGCTTATTAGCCGGAAAATACGGTAGTTTTTAGGCCATTTTGGCTCATGTTACCTGGCCTAGGGCCTATCCGCTAGGCGAAAGTATTTTGCTGAAGTTTCATTGGAAACTAGGCTCAAGTCTGAGTCTTTTGAGCCTTTGATCAACTTTCTAGCATTTCTGGTTGAGAAGTTTGATCTAAAATAAACAAATTAATTAATTATCTAATTAATTATGTTGACCAAACCTCAAATAAATTTTCAAAACGTTGGAATTCCCACCGCTCTTCGTGGATCGCTGTCAATTTGTCTAATAACCAAGAGCAGGTGCCTTTACTACAACATGTGGTGCACGAACATGAGATTGAAAAAAATCCTAAAATCAGTTAATTTTTTATAGTCACGTTCGTAGAACAATCCAGCTACGATTATCTTGATATTTGTGAAGAAAAGTGGCTCAACAATATCAGCGCTAGCATTAACAAGCGCATAATTATTTTGCCTCGCATTAAATGATAGACTTGCCCTTGTTTAGACGTTACTCTTGTCATCACTTTTGTTTTGGCGCACCATTTTTTCTTCTCTCATTTATTGCTCTTTCCTCCCGCTTTGTATTTTACCTTATTGTCACTAGTTGGTTTTGTCTTATCACACCTAGTGTCTTTTACTACTTGTTTGTGCTTACTTTAAATGCTTATTTATAGTACTGTCAATGCTAGCTCAATATGTTTTTTATGCAAACATTGTCTTTCTTTCATAATAATCACTGCTTTGCGTACAACTACCCGTTTTTACCTTTAATTTACTTGGACTGAAGATGCCGTATGGCGAAATCGATTTCCATTACATAACATCAATGCGTGCCTATTTTTATTACTTGTGCACAGGCAGTACTTGAATTGAAATTATGGGTAGACAAGAATCGCCACAGTTAATAGAAAGGAAGACACAGGTTGATACTGATGCTCAAGAAACAAGTAGAGCTTCCAAGTTTTTATCTAATTAATCAAATATTTTGTTTACTTTAGATCATGGGTTCCCACCTTTCTCTTACCGTGTACCCCTTCAGCATTCCGACAGATGAGCATGTACCCCTTCAGCATTTCAACAGATAAGTATGTATCCCTTCAGCATTTCGACAGATGCACATGTACCCCTGAGATTTCCTATGACAATGCATTTTTTCATGATTATTCCTAGATATATCTAACAATAAGCATATAATGATTTTTGAAAAGAATATTCACTGATTTATGTGTAAATATTTGGAAATAAATTATATGTAAATATATTTTGCTCTTTTATTAAAAACCTTAAATGTACCCCTTCAGATAGGCAAATGTACCCCTGGGGGTACATGTACCCCAGGTTGGGAACCCCTGCTTTAGATCATAACTTTTGAACCCGAAACCCCAGCAAGTCATCCAAAGTATCAAAAGACCCGGATTGCAGCCTAGTTTACAATAAAAACTTCAGCGAAATACTATCATCTTACGGTTTGGGCCCAGGGCCAGGTGAAGGGGGGCAAGGTGGCCTAAAAGTCCTCCACATATGATGTCACTCACAAAAAATCTGCATCCCCAAACAAAAAAATTTTTTTGAGTGCAAACTACAACACTTGCCCAGTCTTTTGAGCTTTTGAACAAGTCGGTAGCACTTACCGGACCAGAGAAATTCTCGCGCAAAGCCACATGACATGCGATCCAGCTGTTTTCACACGAACTGCTTGAATTAACCCAGACGCGAAAGTGTTAATATTCCCAATAATTGANAAGCATGGTATTTGTAAAATGCATAGTTCCAGCAAAAAACACCAAGCATTTTTGTATATGCAGCAACTGTTTGTTGCAACAGTGACCAATGCACACAATGCACAATATTATAGAATTAAGACAAAACATTGATATTCAGAACTAATAAAAAATATAGTGGTAGGGTAGTGTCTAATGACCGTATCCGGTTTTCCATTTCGAAAGACTAAATAAAAACCTGTATCTCCTACCTGGTTTTGTGCCAAATATAGAAGTTACTTAAAGACTATCTCACCACTAACAATGTGGTAAGTGGGAAGTGACTAGAGCTCCTGTGAAAGCGTCAGTTTGAGTCACATGTTAGTAGTATTGAATTTTTTGATTGTGCACAAAACACTTTGTGTTCTCACACAAGATTGTATGTTAAAAATTTTTTGGACCGCTTCTGTACATTTCAAAAAACAGACACGGGTTTACATTTAGGGTGTTGGATTAGGGTTGCCATTCAAGGCTAGGCCTTAGTGTTAGTGTTTAAGGTTAGAAGTGGGCCAAGGTGGCCTAAAAGTCCTCCACTTATGATATCACACACAAACAACCTGCATCCCCAAGCAAAAAAATTTTTTTCAAGAGCAATCTGCAAGATTTGCCGAGTCTTTTGACGCTTCAACCACATCCGTAACCCGAACAGGAGCAAAGATAGTCCTGCGCAAAGCCACGTGCATTTAGGCATTTTTTTTCTGAAAATCCCTGAATCCACCCGGGTGCCAAAGTATTAAAGGGCGACTGTTTAAGGTTAGGGTTTGGTGTTTGTGTTGAAGGTTAGGGCTTAGGGTTAGCGTTTAACAGTTTAGTGTTGAGGTGTAAGGTTAGGACTTACAGTTAGGGTTAAGGTTTAGAGTAACAAAAATAATAGCCACTTTAACACTTGGGCGTGTGGCCGAAATCAGGAATTCTCGTGCCAAAACAACTGGATCGCACGTGGGTTTGCGTGGAAATTTCTCTGGTCTGGTAAGTACTACAGACCCGGTCAAAGGCTCAAATAACTCAACAAGTCTTCTAGTCTGCACTCGAAAAAAAAAATTTTGCTTGGGGGTTGCCAATTTTTTGTGAGTGATGCCGTAAGTGGAAGACTTTTAGGCCACCTTGGCTCACTTCACCTGGCCCTGGGCCCAAACCGTTAGATGGTAGTATTACGCTGAAGTTTTTATGGGAAACTAGGCTACAATTCGAGTCTTTTGATACTTTGGATAACTTGCTGAGGTTTCGGGTTCATAAGTTATGATATAAAGTAGGGGTCTTCAGTCTTTTTTGTTCGAGGGCAAAATAAGGTAATACAGAACATGTCGAGGGCCGGACGTCTTACGTAATGTGATTGTTGTGGGATATGTTATATTCTACCAAATCAAAAAATATTTCGTAAGTACTGTGTATTATTTTTTCATCATTGACAAAATGGCTTCGCGGGCCGAATGAAATGGCTTCGGGGTCTCCATCTGGCCTGCGGGCCGTAGTTTGGAGACCCCTGATCTAAAGTAACAAAAACATTTGACTAATTAGATAATCTACAGTAAACCTCAGTTAATACAGATTCGATTTGACCAGCGATTTCATCCGGTTTAGGCGAAGATCCGGATTAAGCAAAGATGGTTGTTTCTTACCTGACGTCATCTAATTACTGAGATATCGGTGAATATAACTTAAATGGAACACATTTATGACCCAACAGCAGACTTCCGCAAAAGCAAAACGAAATTATTGATGTTGTTACAATGGCGCAGCAGAGTAGTTACCCCCATATCCAGGCAGTTACCAAACAATTTCAAGTCATAATTTTAGATTTCTTGGCTGCAAAGAAATTTTGGACTGACGTAGAATTTCTGCGACTGGTCCATAAGCAGTCACTCTATTTGGAGAGTAATGCCATCCAAACATCTTACGAGTACCATACATTCAGGGATAATGTTCTATACATGCATACTCAGCACTGATCAATAGACCGAAACCGTGGTGCGGCAGCACGCCTTGAGCGTTATGTTCAACATAAGCCATGCCTGTGTGTGACACAATAATCGTCTCTACGATTAGTTGAATGTTGCATGCAGTTGCAGCCGTTATTATCATAATTCTCTATGCTCGTTGTTGATCGTGAGTATGCTTGTGTTACATCTGAAAGCTGCTGAATCTTTCCTAAAGACAAAAATCCAGATTACGAGATGTGAAAAGAGCAGATTTTATCCGCTATTGGTAAAGATCTAGATTGAAAAACCCAGACAAACTGAAGATTTTCATAAATAAAAACATTAGAAATCGTTCGTAACACCAGTGTAATCTGGCTTCGGCGAAGATCCGGTTTAACCAAATCCGGATTAACCAAGGTATACCGTACTTCACTTATTACGTCACTCACACAAGATCCGCACCCCCCAACCAAAAAATTTTTTACGAGTGCATACTAGAAGACTGGCCAATCGTTTGAGCCATTGAACAGCTCTCTAGCACAATTGGCAGAGGAGCTATGGCATTGGTAAGGCAACCGAAAACTGCTGGTTTTAGGCTAAAATCTTGGTACAATATATTCGTAGGCTGGCTCTCAAAGTGTTAATCTTTTTGTCTGAAAGGTAACTGACATAGAAGAAGTGGTCACATATGTCGCAGATGGAGATAGACCGATATATTGGCCTGGCTGATATAATCGGCTGATATTTGGGTTTTGCCGATATATCGGTATTGGCCAATACGGAAAATCGGCCTCAGTAGGTGTTGACAAAACGCTGTTATATTCCTCACACATATAGACAACTTGTGCAAGAAAGCACAACGAACTAAGTCAAAACAATTATCTTGCAGCAACGTTAGCAGGTATGTTTTTATAAACAAACAGACAAGATGAACCATGAAGCACGCCTTGGCTGTCGCAGCCGAAACAAATAAATCATCATTAAAAATCATAGCAAGATATTGAAATTGCTGCAATTTACAAATTTTTAACTCATAAATCCTTATTTTTAAAGGTTTTGAAAAAAAGGTAGGTATTGGCATCGACTTCAAAAAAGCCACATCGGTCAATCTCTAATCGCAGATGTAGCAATTTCGTTTTATATGGTTTTGTAAGCTTTCTGACTCTGAGGCAAAAACAAGATACGCTTGTTTAAACACTGCATTTTTCAAGATCATTTTCTTGCTTGTAGTCTAGCAATTTTGTATTTTTACCTAGGCAGCCTGGGGGTTGCTTTTTACACACAACTTTGAAAGTGGCACGCAAGTAGATTAAACTTCTTGTTGCAAGCAAATGTTCGCCTGTTGTTCCTGAGGACTCATTAAGGCTTTTAAATTCCAATTAGGACTGTGTGTGCATACTTCAGCATGGGGCTACACAACACTTTTTAATGTTATTGCATACTGTAGCCTTCTGCAAAATTTTGCGCCTTTCACTATTGCCAACATTAGGCATGTTGTTTGAAAACGAGGGGTTAGGTCATTATAATAAAAAATACAAACAAGGCCAAAATTATCTTTGGTCCTAGGACAAAAAGTCATGTTCAGTCAGTGACAACAGAATATGATAGATAGTACAAAGTTGGCAAAGATAGGACAGAATGAGAGAAACATTATTGGACGACAAAAACTGGCCTAAAAAAGCTACAGACAAAACTGGCCTAAAACCTTTGCTTGAAACCTGTCTTAATCTAGTTCAAGAAATATTACTTGAAAGCATTACTCACCCATCTCCAATATTATACAGCGCGTATTGTATGGTTAAGTCATTCCCCTCAGTTATAATCTTGTTCAATACATTTTTCATAAGGATTATTTTGGCATCACCATCTTCCGCCGAAGAATATGAAGTGAAAAACAAAATGCAAAAAATCAGATTGCGAAAAACCTGCATTTTCCTCGTTTATCCAATGAAACTTGTCATACAATTCCACGTCGTACAGTGTCACGGTCTATCTTTTCAGCTTATGTCAAGCATACGTGTAAACAGTGTTCACGGTACGTTTTTGCAACAGTTAGCAAGACTCGTTCTATCTCAAAAAAGAGCAAAAAAAAGAGTACCAATAAAAATTTTGCACTGATATTGCAACAAACTGCACATTTCTTACCAGAGATGACCAACAATTACAAATTTAACAATCAGTTTAAAGTGTACATATACAGGTTCAGAAGAAAAGTCCAGTTTATTAGGATTCTGGTTCTGCCCAAAACAAATCATTGACAAACAGCGAGTCGAGTCATCTATTTTCATAATTCATCACAATCACATTATTTACTCTCAAACCCTTTCAAAGTTTTCATGCAGAAACGCATGTGATATTGATAGTTGATATGAAAAGCAATTTCTTGAGTCTCTCGATTCCAGCAGAATTCTACATTTTTACGGACCCGGTGTCAAGTGAAATTTCTGACCTCTGCAAAATTTCTAACCTGTTATTGTTTGTCAGTTATTTTGCTTCTCAGCATAAAAACAATAAAGTTTGACAAGTACTTTTTTAATATGTCTTGCGTAAATTAAAACATTTTGGTTAGATGTCAGGCATCCACAACAAGCTCTAACAGGGAATAAGTTTAACCTATGAAAATTTTTGGACTTAGTCTTCAACCTCAATTTTTTTTCTTTTTCTGGACCTCACCCAAACCATAATCCGACACACTTACGTAAACACGAAGCCCTAAGCCCTAATCATCAGTTTTCTGAGCGCATGTTATGTGTAAAATATTCCTCTGCACATGTGTACATGATCCGGTTTCCAGATCGCGATCCAACCAGATTCTGCAATTCAGAACCGGATCCAGGTTGGACTGGATTTTGAAAAAAACTCAACCGGATCAGATATGGATATCCAAACTGCACTGATCACTGCAGTAAACTGCTTAATCAGAGTTTTTTCGGATATAAATCGGATTGGATCAAATATTTGGACAGGTCCATCGGATTAGGATCGGACCGGATTATTCAAATAAAATTTTTGGACTGGATTAGGATTTCAAAAATCTCCGATTTGTTCACTAATGCGGACACGGCGTGAAGTCAGAAATTTCGCTTGACACCGGTGTCAAGCGAATTTTTTCACTTCATGGTATGTGCGCAAGCGCATCCACAGAGTGATATTTCACATATCAACTACGCTAAGAAAACTGATGATTAGGGCATATGGTTTGGTGTTTAGGTGAGTGTGTTGGGTTAGAAAAGGAAAAATGATTGAGGTCTAAGACTAAGTCCAATATTTTTCAGTGGTTATAGTTATTCCCGTACTATAGCTTGCTGTAGGTATCTGACATCTAACCAAAAAGTTTTAATTTACACAACACACCAGTGATAGCGTGACTCGAATCAATAACTCGAGTCACGATTTGTGGTGACTCGGACTCGACTCGAGTCACGTTGGGAAAAATGGTGACTCGACTCGAGTCACGTTTTTCACAAAATGACTCGAGTTACAGTCAATGACTCGAGTCAGAGTCATTTTTACAATATTTTTGATGATGGACAAATCCAGTTCGTTTACACACATAGAAGTGAGAATTTCATGCTTCAGTGATGATCAAGATCGGCGCAAATTTTCTGTTTTGCCTGTCTAGTTTTGCTCTGCTGCATTTTAAGGATCAAGTAGACCGGAGACTTTGCTTTCACTGAGGGATCAGTAGTAGGGCACAATATATCGACACCTTATCGTGGTTTAATGTAATATTTGCATATCGTGATCATGGCAGTTGGCCTCATACTGTGACCTTGAGTCTTTTCCAGATACCAGTAAAGCGATTGAAGTTTTCCAGATTCAAATCCAAACCAAAAACCATATTGCAAAATATAATGCAAATGCGACAACCGAATCTTGTCTAAATCCTAATTTCTGCCACTGTTATTAGCCTAACCCCAGGTGGGGACGTGATAAAGTCACTTATAACGTTGAATTCGTAGCAGCAATAGGAGAGTGAACCTAATCAAATCCGTAATCTGCTATTATGCTGAGGATTGTCGGATCGACTCATTCTTTGATTGGCTCAGGGCAACACAACATTGTGCCTGCAACATATGGCTCCCAACGTGTCGGCGGCTGCAATCCAGTGTTAACCTGCAGTCCTACAGTAACCTGCAGTTCCAAAACTGAACCGAAAGTTGCGAAGAAGTACAAAAGAAAATCATCAATTCCAAACCAATTTTGTTTAAATGAAAAATTCCAAATCAATCAATATATTGAAATGTCGTAACGTTTAAATCCTAGTACATGTTCATCTCTGGTAATTTTCATGCGTTGGACATGCGAAAACCACACTTTCAATGCAACGCCAACCGAGAGGTTGCAACAACATCCCTCGTTTTTTCAACAAACCGCATCTATTTCATGTTCCTTTTGTGAAGGTTGTACCTGGCACCAACTTCACATCCTGGTCAAAGTACCACTTTGTTTTGATTGGAAAGGCAGAGCAGCAAGTGCGCAAACTTGCACACTGTGGCACCAAGCAACCATAAAGATCCCACGTCGTGCTAATTTTATTTCTGCGTGTTCGCGGCAAACGGGTGTTGTTCATCACGCACATCCCGTTCGTGGTAAATCGCACATTCAAAACAGTGCTAACCGAGAGGCTGCAACACTTGCAGAAAAGTTGGGCTAGACTTTTTGAATTGACTGAGTGTGAAAGAGACAAGTAAACTGCAAATTGAGAGAACTTATAAATAATTAACCTGTAATCAAACCTGTTAAAACAACATTGGGTGCAATTTTCTAACTTATCGGGGGCCATTTTATAGCATTTTGGCATCATTTCATAGCAAAAAATTTCCTAGAAAAAACGTGAAATTTCGTGTGACTCGACATTGACTCGAGCTTGCAAACCAATGACTCGAAATGACTGGACAGTTCTTGAACACAACTCTGACACGACTCGACCAAATCATGACTCTGACTCGAAAAAATTTTAGATGACTCTGAGTCGACAAAAATGACTCGGACACGTCACTGCAACACACATCAAAAAAGTAATTGCCAAACTTTGTTTCTTTACTCTGAGAAGCAAAATAACTGAAAAAACAAAGGTCAATATATGTCATTTGACAGTTTTTTAGCTTGGGTTGATTTTAGTGTTTGACTGTGTGAGCGCAAGCTTGTGTTATGTAAAAAGCAGTTTTTTGAAAGCACAAGAACTATTCACAAGTTGGGCAGATATCAAAATTTTAGAAATCAATGTGGAGGGTTCAAACATAGTCTATTTGAACAATTTAGTTGTAACTTCAGCGTTTCGTATTCAAATGCCGTGTTTATCAAACAAAAATGGGTGCGCATCAAAGGCCCAGCACCTGTATTTTTAACAAAAAAAAGCCTTTGCTTTTAACAAGCGCACCAAATCCTTAAGCTGGCTTAAACATGAACAAACATGTTGGATTCCATTTCATGATGCTATCTGTTCAGTTGCTGCCCAGGAAATCCATGGTTCTACTGGACTTGAATACAAATTTAGCAATGAAGATTATGACAAAATTTGTTGATTTGCCAACAAGCAATAAACAATTTGGCAACAGATGGACTAGAGACAGTTACTTGTATTACATGATTTTTTTTAAAAATTGGTTGTAAATCGTGTTGGCACTACAGCAATATTTGTTGAAGCACTATGATATTTTTTCATTCTTTTACAAACACAAGTGCATGCAAACAAAAGGTGATTGAAATGTTTCCATTTATTAAGGTACGGTATTGATCGACGCATTATTATTTCCGAATTAGTATGGAACAGGAAGATGCTGTGGCAGACAGGAGTGCCAATTCCAGAGAATGTGAATGCCAGTTTCAGAGGACTACCAATTAAATTGCTTGGTTTTAGAGTTTTTGTACTTTATTTGTCAAGTGGCCTCGGCCAGGAGACTGCAAAGCAACTCTGTGGTTTTCAAGTCAAGCTGCCCTCTGCCAGTGTCTAGCACTTTAAGCAGAGTTCTTCACACTGCCAGTTTAATTCTGAACGTCAATTAGGGTAACTTTGAATTGGTTTCACCTGGCTCGGGGAATTGAACTTGAATCTACCACTGTAGAGATAAACGTTGATTCACTCTGCCATTTTGTCGGTGTCTGGGTTTGTGATACTAATATTGCATAATTTTTCAGTCATAATAATATTGCTTGTTAAAATTCATTATAGGCCGTACGTTAATAACAAAATATCTGTCAAGTGTCTACTATCTGTTCACTGGTAATTGATGCACATCACATTATAACAAGAACTCGTGTAGATTCTAGCTTGCTATTTACTTCTAATTGTGGCAGTCCACTTCTAAAAGAAGCGAATCACTATACATTCAGGACAATTCCGCATAAGCACTGGTCCATAGGAATGTCCATGGCACGCCCAAGTTAACAATTAAAAAACTTGGACCCACCAGTCTAGCTCGACACGCTCAGTTTATCACTACAAGATTGTATTCACTCATGGTTTTATTAGTATAACTTTAAACACTGCGATTATCCATCACAACAGGGGTTTATAACATACAAGATATACAAGCTTTATTACAAGTAACAAAGAATAAATATGGCGTTCTATTAGGGCACAGAAGAGAGTAACCCATATTAAGCAGTCGCACTACAACCTGTTTAAAGAAATTGGCTATAACCTCGGTGATTCCGTTAGTCTAGCCGTTCTACGGTAGTAGCCAGCTACAAGCGTATTCTGGTTCACGAATTTACCAGACCCCACAAGTTCGTCAAGTATCCATCCTTCAATTGGGTTTGTTCCAGTTTGGTAAGCCCACTACTGGTTCAAGTGTTGAGACTGATAAGCCCACGAGATCAACTAACTGGCTAGTGAGTTTCAGGTCGAGAGGAAAACACAACGTATGATAGGTCGATCACGTGACAGCATACTGCCCAGTGATTGGTCAATCTGATGACCACACCTCCCTCACGTGATTACGTCATTTTCGAAATCAATTTTTACACTAAAAACGAATATCGTTTTTATCAGGATTTTTATTACTACTTTCGTATGGGATCCTATTGTAAATATTATTACAGGTTACTCTCCTTGTAAATGTAACTTACAATAAATGCACAGAGTGCAATTTTACAGTACATCAAATAAATGCACATGATAGTGTTCTAAAAGAGTCAATGTCTTTGTCCGTTGTTTTAATGTCCAACTTCGTTCGGCTCTTCGTAAACTCGTCACTTCTTCCAACTTGATTTCTTTTGTTATCTTAGATAATCGAAGTCTTCTCTCGTTGTTGTTTCAGGGTCATAAGACATTTCATGTTGAGGAGCCAAAACGAACTCAACATAACAAACCTTTTTTCAACTCAGCAGTTAATAAAACCAATCTTAACCATTATCTTCATTGTATTTTAAGACATAACGTTGTTTAATGTGTGCTTTTTCATCATTGTGCTCAGAAATTACAGCCTAATTTGTACAAACTTTGTTAAATTTTTTCTCTATGAAAGCATTGAGAACCATTCATGAATCTTGTATGGTAGACTTGCCATATCATAATGAATATGTGAAAAAATTTACAACGCAAATTTTCACTGCGAGCATGGGTAACCGAAGCGACGAAGTACCCCACTTTTCTAGTTTTTTTTATTTCGTGCCAAGTTTGGCCCAAGATATCTCACAAAACTTTTGATATTTTGCAATAAAATTTTTAAGGTCAAAGATAATTTTATCAACAACAATTCTTCCAAATATGAGCGAAAACTATTAAGAAGTAAAACCGTGGTAAAGTTTGAAAAATGTCGAAAAATTGTTGCATGAGCTAGAAACAGTCCACTTTGGGGGTCCATGACTTTTGACCTTTGAAAATCACAATGTAGATAATGTTATTTTTTCAATATTTGGCAAAGTTACTAGCATCCCTGAAAAATTGGGGGTGTTCACTAATGTAGTTTGGCAATATTAAGGCTTTAATCATGGCCAAATATGAACAATTTGCGTACCTCCAACTAAAAAGCGTTATAATCATGCCATTTCTTGACAGATTTCATTCGAATTTCGCAGATGTTGATCATATGGGGTAATGACAATTCGAGTAAAATTTCAGGAAAATTGGAGAGGGTGCTTTGACCACTTCCTGACAACTGACACGGAACGGCCCAGAAGTCAATCAACAACTTGACAAAATCAGTGAGCACAACGACGCAACAAAATTTTCCGTTAAAGCGTAGAAAACAATTCGCGACTTACTGCTTCGCCTCATTCAACCAGAAGCGGTAGAACAAGTGCAATATCTTCGGGACAATTCCCACTCACAATAATTTCAGCGTCCAGTGTGTTTAAAGAAAAAACAAAAGCAAATGATATAAGAACATGAAAATGAATGATACGGGAAAAGCAACTTCGAGTCAAGGCACTAACACGCAAGAACAACCATGTCTACTGTTTTTTTCATGACATGAACAACCGCGAAAGAACACTTTGATTTGGTTCACACACATACTTAAAACATGAAGTCATCAATTTTCCAGAGCTTGCTTAATGTGGCATTAATGTCACTATCTTTAAATCAGTGTGTGAACCTGGAGTTGCTCCTTCACGCAACATACTAGAGGTGACAAATGACTTTTTCACGACCTCGAGCCAACCGCTTATTATTCTCTGGTCACTGTTGCACAAAACATTGTTAATAAAAAGCTCTTCCATTAAAGTTCATGCAGCATACTGTTGCAAGTTATGATATTATCACCACGAAGAGCGAGCACTGACTATAATGGATTTTTACGTATGTGCAAAGCGAGTATGATGATTGCATGAGATCAGCCATGTCCAACCCAAATGGTTTACGGAGCCAAAAATTATATTACTATCTTAACCAGGGCCGCCCATTTAATGACATATTATTGAGGGCCGCACAAAACCTTCGACTGGGCCGCGGGTTGGACATAGCTGCATTAGATGATCTTACACTGTAAGCTTTTAGATCTACAAGTTTTGCACCTAGAACGAAAAATGTGCTAATACGTAGTACGAGTCTAAATACGCAAATACATACAAAATAGGTGAAACCGAAACAAGTTGCGTGGTGGCAGTACTCCAAGGAGCACAACGTATGCTTATGACATACGACGAATTTTCTCAGCAACAACTGCATGATGTTCATACAGATTTTTGAAACACTTGTACTTTTATAATTCTCATCAACCAAATCTGTCAAGTTCCATCGAGGTCTGCACGCCGCAGTATAAAAATATGTGGAACATCACTGTGGCCGCCAAGTCTGTGAAAAAATCAAACTCAGTAAATACCAGTTACCACACAGCTTCAGCAATTCAAAACAAGCTTTACGCACCTTCCGTATACAGCCTCCGCACGTATAGCATGGCGATATCGTATCCTCCAACGAAGAATAAATTTGAGATCATAAGAGCGCCGTACACTGGCGATTTCAACGCGCCTCGCAAACGCCTTGACCATGTGGGGGACAGGTACTGATTCTAAGAGGGAATTTTAAAAACTTACTTGCTAGCCACAAAGGCACGGAGCTTCAGTCGAAGGAAGTACTACAAACACACTTGTCACCTCAAATTTTCGGACAAGTTCAAGTTCATATAAATCCGACGCCAGTTTTTCGACGAAAACTCCAAACCAGTTCAAGGCAGCCCAGACGACGAAATTCTTTGACGATCCGTGCCAGACAAGGATGAATGCAAACGGAATCATGGAGTTTAACATCCGTCTTACATGACCACGATCTCGTGATCCACCAAGCGGAATATAAATGTACCTCACCAACCACCTGTACGCACCTAAATCGAAGTGCCTTTGGGAAAAAAACTTCTGTTTAAAAGCAGCGCAACAACTATGTACAAATACCATAAACACTGCAAAAACAGGCACTACGCAGCGCACATACCTACCTCCAAGTATCAGTGAATCTGTGGAAAATCATAATGCAACGTGGCGCGCCAGGTACGTCCAAATTATCTGAAACAGCATACTGCGCCGAAAAGCCATATATGACAATATACTTCATGCAGAAAAATTGCCCAGAGCAGAGTAATAATCCACCTGTAGAAAAGCATATATATCATCAAACAACGCCCAGTCCGCTGCAGTGCATCAAGATCCAAGCCAAGCAGCAGGTCAGCACGCGACAAGTCGGGACACAGCAACGGAAAAGTCGTTTTTCGCAAGCGTTAACAGCAAAAGTGCAAGTTAATTAAAAAACATTCAAGACAAATCTGATCAAATGTTCGCCGGAAAGCGATACATGCAATAACACCTGCGCTACAAATGAAGCTCTTGAGCAAGACTGCTTGACAATAAGCAACACTGAATTACTGTTGATAATTTGAATAAGACAGGGGTGGCGTAGGGTAAGAATTGGATAAATATTGTGAACAATAAATACACAATTTTGTGCTGATTTTGCTGGTCTGCTGAGGTTGGACATTCATGAAAAAATTAACCATCGAGGCTGCATGAAAAAAAACATAACTAAAATGAAAATGTCCTTCCCAATTCCGGAAAGCCATCAAAAACATGAATGAAAAATTGGACAAACTGACTGATCCCACACAAAAGTATGAATACAAAACAAGATAGTTGAACATTATAACAAGTTGAGTCAGCTTGAAGAAGAAAAGTACAGCTACGCAATGAGATGGTTCAGAAAACAAATGTAATTGTCTTTCAGTTTGATACACAAGAGCAATATATAAGAGAAGGCTTTTGATTATGATGACGGGGACGATCTTGCTAAGTAGCAGATGAGCTCGAAATTGATTACCAACCAAACGATATACAGAGTACATCGTCTAGGACAAGGATGGCCAACCTGTGGCGCATTGGATGCTTAGAAGTGGCGCATTGGATGCTTACAAGTGGCGCATTGAATCCTTTTGGTGACATGAAAATAAGCCAATCCCTACTCCATTAATTTCAGTGATTTTATTTTTCTTGCACGTCCTTTCTAGCAATGCTGAGTTTCTTTTAGATCAATCTGGCTTCAGAGTAGTTAAAAACATAAGTATGGTTTTCTTCGCTTGTGGGAATGTAGTCCAGTAACTAGCGTTGTGACGTTTTAACAACTCTTACATAACAATAGCGGTCTATTGCGTTTGCCAGTCCCCTGCCGTGATGGCGATATTGCACATGATGAGAAGGTATGAAGATGTGTCTTTGGGTTAGTGTGCAGTGTGGACAAACCGCTATTTTCAGCTTGAAGTTTGTCAAAACGTTCGGAATATGCTGTACTTATTTGTAGGACCACTTCATACGAAGCTGACTCACGCGATTCCAGTTACTAGGTCTTGAGGAGGTGTGCGGTTGCCAGGGGCGGATCCAGCCAGTAAGGTTAGGGGGAGGTCGATTTCAGTTATAATTAGTAGTCCAGGCTCATTAACAGGTTCTCTACTGTAAGAGAGGATGAAGCATACTTCACAACATTGCTGTGGCAAACGACAATGTGGCCGTATATCGCGAATATTGTTTTCCAAATTGTACAAAAGCATGGTGAATAAAGTTACTTTCTTAGGTTTCATGGGGGCGATCGCCCAATCTCCCGCACCTGGTGCCAGCCAAATTGTGCCCGGGTAAGTAAAAATATGGTTTATATATCACACTACGATCAACTACGAAAGATGAAATCTCTTACTGCAGTTGTCCAATAACGGGTGTAATAGTTTCATCTGCGTATCTTAATTCAGTTATGTGACGTTGTGGTGTCAGGCGTCTGCCCCAGCAGTGAGTCACCATGGTATTTGCCAGTTTAGAAACCTCGGTAGGAGTTACAAAAAGTTTAATGAGCAACACCCGAAGTGCCAAGAAACGCTATTAGATCGCGACCCTGCATTATGATGATGTAGCAAAGCTGGAATACATTTTTTATAAACAAACGCTTTTCATGTTTTTGCAGTTAATTTGCCCTTCACAGTGAAAAAGAACATGGGCAAAAGAAAAGCAGGAAGTGATAGCA
>JGI24021J15306_10004853_pt1 | contig 15797 bp, 6 predicted proteins | sample Ectturendosymbi1_FD_15306 | JGI IMG/M metagenome (IMG submission 15306)
GGAGGGTGAGAGGTAGTCAAGGTAAGGCTGAAATAGGGAAAAGCAACGCAGAAAATAACAGAAATCAAAAAGGAAGCATGCAGAAAGGTAGACAACACGTTGTTTGCAAGACTTGTTGGTTACCTTTGTTTTGACAATTGGGTTAGGCTTAGGGTTTTTTGGATGACGTCATCGTGGCCTAGGCCCCAACAGCAAGGACAAACCATTTGTTTCTTTCTGTTAGAAACAACTAGGTAACAATCCGCGTCTTTAGATCCCTTGATTGGCCTTCTTGCATTTGTGGTTCGAAAGTCATGGCCAAAACACTGCAAATTAATTAATTTCCGAGAGGATTAATTAATTAATTTTGTTGTTTTAAGATCATAACTTTTGAACCACAAACGCTAGAAGGCCAATCAGGGGTTCCAAAGATGCAGATTTTTCCTAGTTTGATTTAAGGAAAAGAGACAAACATTCCCTCTTGCCGGGGCCCAGGGACAGATAAACAAGGGCCCAAAAAGCCTAAAACTACCCCATTTATGACGTTACCCACGAAAAACTTAAATCCAAAACTTCCCAATTTTTGTAATCGAAAGTTCAAGTCTTCATGCATTTTTAGAGGGTTTGAACAGCTCTCTAGCTCAATCGGCTGGCGAGTTATGGCCGAATATGTTGGCCCCATTTTGCGCAAAAATTTTGGCGTACGCGGGCTTAACGTTATTTTTATTCAGTGCAAGTTTTTAAGAGGTTGAAACTTAAGGCATCTGAAGAAAGATAGCGATAATCACGCTAACAGAGCAGCGAGCAACACCGCTTGAGAAGTACACAACAATACTGATGAGCGATCAGTGCAGATACTCTGAACACCCGGCATACGAGTATGCTCACTCACTGCATATTTGAGAAGACAGGACGTTTACTCTACATTGCATCCTAACCTTGACTTACACGCGTGTTTTGTAACAACTGTGGTTAAGCAGATCATACATTTTATTTTCATAGCCAGTTGATGCTTATTATAACAGATAATGGCCTATAACAGCTTACTCAATTTACCCGTAGTTCTACTTCTAGAAATGTAATGGAGGTGAAGTATGTCGTCAGACGGTTTTTCTCTGCAATTTTGAAGTACATAAGTATCTGTACAAAATCAACGTAGTCTGAAAAAGTTCTCTCGCAAATATTTTGCGTACATCTCGCAACAAAACATCCCTGCTCAGGTTCATACAAAAACACTTCACCATTGGTACCACAGGCAAAATTGGCGAAAAGTTTTTTCCACCATCACTGGAAATTGCTGAAACTTTTTAGGAGCACAGGCACGTTTTTCCACAACTCAGCAATTATTCTTAAGCTCATCTGACACGAAAATACAAATCTGTTTCATTTACAAAGAGATTTGATTTTCAACAAAAGACCTAATTTCCTCCCGAAAAAGTGGGAGGTACACATATTGAAGACACCAAAAAGGTAGAAAAAATGCAAAAACCCCAAATAGCCTTTATTGGCGGTCGGTTGAAAATCTGAATCAAATTAAGTTCGAAGATTGCAGTTCTCCATGCAACAAAAGTAAATTGGGTTGAGACATAAAAGTATGTTATTTTCAGGACATTTTTGCAATTTTCGTTCACATAAGGTTCTTAGGACTAAAATGTCCAAATGATTTAGCGTATATACAAGTTAAAACGTTGCGCAATACTGCTATATGCACAAATGTCACAAGTCATTNACCCGTAGGTAAATCTCAATCANATATTATTTTTCTTTCACGACAGGTAACCAACATNAAATAGGCCAAATATCCTCCCACCCTTTCTCGAAAAATACAAACTTTTGCAGCTTTGGATAGGAATGTTCGACAGAACGTATAACAATGCAGCTACTGAAAGAATCAGCTTCAAACGGGAATTCTAAGTATTTTGGCTTTGTGATTCCGAACAGGCGTAAAACCGCTATCACGTAGGCTATATAGCGAAGCAGAACAGCCTTACCCAACGTGCCGATGGACCTAGCTTTCGCCCCTTCCTTGCTCCTTACATGTTACCGTTAAGATACTATTTGTAGGGAGCTTCCATTGCATGGTAGATGGTAGCCAACTTTGCATTCCTGACAAGTCTCTTCATATACACTGAAATGCTTCTAATGTATGCTTGCGTAAAACAGGTAACAGACTACTCTGGCTTTTTGAGGTATAACTCAATAGGCAAACAATGGACATCTTGCTGCACAACTCCTTTAAACCCGTCGGAATTTACTGAAACCAGATTTAGCATGTCAAGACCCAAACTTCAAGCACTCTCTGTACATAAAACCGAACACTGTTAACCAAAAACGTGATTTGACAAACAATATGTTCAAGGGCTAACAAAGAACATAATTATAAATCAAACAGCGTTGAAATCGAACAAAAGTCTTTTGCTTCATTCAACATACAACTTTGCTGTTGCAAATAATACTTTTGCTCTGATGGAATCATTGTCTGTATGATTTAGCCACCGCTTTATTTACGTCACTATTTGCAAGCCATTTTCTTATTTTCAGAGCAAGAAAAAATGCAGTAAATGGCTGGTAACGCAAAATTGTGGCCAAGATAAATTTTATAATAAATATCACAAGCTTAAATCCAGGGTTGTATAGATCTACTTTATATTTTTCGATTGCTATAAATTGAACATTCAGAAAATTGGTTGGTGCCAAAGATGACTTCAAAAATGCTATCGAGGCCTGTCCGTGTTTTGCTGATGTCTATCAACAAGCGCTCAAGTTTGACTCTGTCATTTCCGTTCTGGAGAGCGATGCTGATTTTTTCCAGTTGTTTGATGCAACGAAGCTTTTCTGTGACCTCAGTGCAAACCTTACACACACGTCATGCCAGGTGAGGCGGCTGGTGCTTTTAAATTTTTCGAAGAAGTTCCAATGTTGTTTTAAAGTTGTTTTCAAGGTTATGCAGTTTTTTTTCTAGTACTTGTTAAGCCATCCACAGCTCTCTACGATTTATATGTCGCGGAAGGCTAGTGGACTTTTTACAACTTGATTTTCTGATTTTGTTTATTCGCAGTCAGTAATCAGCAACGAGAAGCTCAACACGTGGATATACGATAGTTTTGCTACGAAAGTTGAAAACTTACTTTCAGAAAGGTATTCTTCATGTGCACATTATTGACGCTAGTTGCTATTCTACTTTTGCAAGCATTTTAAGAAATGTGTTTGACTACTTCGTACCACGATTTGCTTGTTTGACAGCGGTGAAGATCGTAGTCTATGAGGTATTTTTACCAGGCACGGAAAACATTATTTCACACTGAAATAGAAGCTTCTGCTTGTACAAACAATCAACATATAGATTTATGACAAGTAACTTAGACACTTGGCTAAGGGTTTATCGCCTTTAAGACACTTCTCGTACTCGTGGCTAATGTGTTGTATATTGTACCATTCACAGTGTTTAAAGTTTTTGTTAGGTCGTATTTTATAAAAAAATACCCTTCGTAACTTGTGCCATTTGTTTACAGCCAGGCTTTTTTATCCGAAGGGTCACATAAGTTATTACACAACAGTGCGATGGCTGGACATCTTACTTAATGTGATTGTTTCGGGATATGTTGCATTCTATCAAATCAAAACGTTTTCGTAAATAATTTTTCATTATTTACGAAATGTATTCGCGGGTCGGATCTGGCCCACGTGCAGCAGTTTGGAAAATGGCTTCGCGGGCCGGATGAAACGGCTTCGCGTTGGCCTGCGGTCCGTAGTCTGGAGATCCCTGGTTTACAATATTTACAAACATTTGTCTAACAAGAACCGTATTTACGAGCTATTGAAAGCGTAGTATAGATTTATGCTTTCGTGTGATTCTGTGTCAATCTCGAATTGTTTCAAACAGTTTTTTTACGTATGTAAAACATTTTGAAATATATCAATTAGTGCTTTAGAATCTTTTTGTGGACTGCTACTGGGTAGGTGAACGTGTTCCCGACGAACCTTGTTTTCCTGACGATTATGCAAAAACCGATTTCATGTTGTGGTGAAACGTTTTGTTAATTTTGTTTTGACCTTGATAGGAATGCGCAAGAGACTGTTCTCCAAGAACTCCAATCCCTGCAGCTTGCAGCGAAGTCAATGCTGTCTAAATTGTGTAGCAATGTTGGAAACGTGTCGCAATCCTTACCAGATGCTCCGTTTATGATACATTGGTCTGCCTCTATGTGCATACTAACTGCTAAACTCAGCTGCGTAAGTTTTATTTCGTTTCTGTTACATTATACATATGTTTTGTTTCATCGTTTTGTGTCTGCATTATTGTTTTATTTACCCTTTGTAATCACACAAAATGCTTTGACTAGTCTTCACAGTTTAGCTAAATTTGCTTAATGTTTTGCGTTTATTAAAAAGTGAAACATGAAAAGATTGTAAACGTTTTTTCTGGTGTATTCAATGTTGAAGTTGTGTGTAGAGATATGCAAGTCCAGCTGAAACTTAAACGTTTGTACTGGGTGTTACTGCGAGAAAACCAATTGTTATGTTGAAGAACACATTTCTAAAGTACTTGGTTTGCTTTTTTTGACGTTTTGCGTATTTTACCCGTTTTAGAAACTTGGCCAAAATGTCTCATTTTTGTTTATAGTTTTTTCGTCAGTTGTGAAAGCTGATTGCCATAGAATAACCTTTATTATATTTGCATATGCAGGTCACGAAAAGTGGGTATACTAATGGCTCAGTTTCAAAAAGTCTATAAATCAACTATTACTACTTGCAGCCCGAGCTTGTTAAATTATAGCCCTAGTAGTTGGCAATCTAATATGGCGCTAATTATTTTTAATAAAGATGCAGTAGATACAACATAAATTTTCCCAAACGTTATTTGTTCTCCACATGTTGTAAAGCGGTTAAGTCGTTGCATTGATGACAAATGGTCTCCACATTCAAGGACGTGTTTATGCACTTATTTGCACAACTTTTGGTCATAATGAACATAAATAAAAATAAAGTACAAGCTCCGTAGCAAAAGGCCACTTCATCATGAGCGCAACATTTTCTCTACAACCATATGGCCTACACACAAATTTTCGAAGGCATCGATTCCATGCTTTGCAACCTTTCAAAATGCCCCTGTAAACTGCTGTAATTTTCGCAGAGTTAACTATTAGCTTTAATTTAACTGAATGCGATCAACTCATAAATAACTAAAAACACTGGAAAAACCAACACCCCAACCAGCCGAACTGAACTGCGCGCTAACAAATCCCCAGTGAAGTGCTCCGGGTGGAACCTAAAACGCGTGGTTATCAATGACATGAGTGGTTTGTAGCAGACGCACTGCGCCAACTAATGATCGTTTTATGATAGCACGAAACCCATTTATTCAGGATAGTTGGTAGACCTTTAGATTTAATAAGTTCCTATTTCATTGCATACGTGAAATTGAGTTGTTGACCTACGAAGCATTCATTGTCAATTTCGCGAAGTATATCACCATTGTTGAAGGGTTGGACATGCGTTAAATCTGAAATGAAAGGCATTTGAATTAATTTTCTGTGCTTCGTCTTACCGACCCATTTCAATGAAGTACTTCGTGTAAAGAAGCTATAAATGACTAGCCGTGCATTTGTTGAGCATAAAATATTTTGAAAGCTGTTTTCTTGCAACGATCAGAAATGGAGATGATGGTCTTTTACTTTTTTAAAGTTTTTTCAAAACTTTTATAAACCTTATAGGACGCAGATGAGCTTTCCAAGATTGCAGGCAAAATATTTGAATGGATGGATAGGGACACTTCCAGGATTATAAGAAAGCATCATATCGAGGTGAAACAAAATTTTTTTTGGTGTGCCGGGCTAAACAGTTTTCTATATTTTCTCTAATTTCACCTATTCGATATACTCGCTTTTCGTCACGAACTTTTCTAAATATCCAGATTTTGACGCACGAATCTTAACAAACTGGTCATACTGTTAATTTTGCTGTTATTTGTTGTTTTCAGTAGAATTGCGGGCTGAGTAAAAACAATATACTGTGCCATCTTTTGCTGGTACAGAATAGTGCCGTTTTTGCTGTTCTGAAATTAGTTGTTGTGAAGCAGTGGAATGCGATAAACATTATAGTTTGCAACGCTAGTTAAAAAAAGGTAACAGTTTACTTGTCGCTCCTAGAAACTACTAAATTGAATTGCTTTTGATAGCTCTTTGTGTTTCTTTTTGAGAATGAAAAAGCTAAGATGCACGTATTTGGCCATCATTGCCATCACTATAAAACTATGTTTTTACTACAAATCTGTTGCTTTCAACTGCAAAAACGTACTTTCAATAGGCGTCCGTAAACATTTGCTTATTTTATGAGTTTTGTTCAACTTACTCTCGGGGATTAATTAGGAGGTAGCTGGTTTTTGATTTATTTCTTCAAGTTTCTGCTTATGTATGCAATTCATGTAAAGCTGCCTCTGCCTAAAACTATTTTCATAGCAGTAACTAGTTGTAAACTGTTTGAAGGTAATAGCAACAAGGTGTAGTGGAATGTTTTGTCTTACGGAATCAGTTTGTGACAAATGCTGCTATTCTCCTAATACTTAAGTTGTTTGTGGTAGTTTTGGAACAAACTGGTTTCTTTCCAACTGGGAGATGAAACTTGGACTTCTGCTGTAAAAAAACTTATACGCAAGAAAATTTCTGATGCGATATTACAGGTATTCATTAGTTGACAACTCACGTTTACTTCACTATTGCAAAAGTACTAGTGTGTTTCAAAACTAAAGGTAGACATCTTTGCCCTATATCTCTTTAGATATCAACGTTGTTGTTTACGTAGATTTCTTGTAAAGAGAGGGCAACGTATTGATGATGACCTTGATGGTATTTGTAGCAATTGAATCAAACGTCTATTTTGGTAAACAGTCAAGTGTTTCTGAAACAACAAACTGATGAAAAAACGTGACATAATTTTCAAATAAAAAAATTAAGCATTATTCATCATTCGTATATTTGAAAATTCCAGGTTTTTCACCGAAACATTGTGCTGATGCATAGAGAGCGAAACTAATTTCAATATTACTTGTGATATTTAAGGAGATGCGAAAAACACTGATTTTGTCATCGTTCATTTGTCGTAACGATGTTACCGTAAAATGGTTAAAAAATCAAAGTTTTAGAATGCACGCATAACAAATATTACAAGTAATATTGAGATGAAACCTGTTTCCGTTTGTTACTCTGATGCATTTGTGCCATATGCAATTTTGTGTCCGTTTTTTGCATTATGTTTTCGCAGTTGTCTCTGTGCATTTCGCTTCGTCGATATTTTTTAAGTATGCATTTCCTAATACGCAGCACCAAAAGAAAGACAGAGTATATCACTGTAATTTAACCATTGTTGTTTTCGGTTGTTTCATGATGGCCCGCCAGCCTGACATGACTACGTTGAATAATTTTTGTACGAAACGCAAATTTGAGGGCAGAAAACTTTGCATCGTATTTTTCGTTGCAAAATTGAACCACAAACGCCACTGAGGTCCATAAGTTCCGAGTATAGATTTGTTTCATTGTTCTTCTCAAAGGTCACTATTTTCAATATGACGCATGTCATATAATTTACACATCAGAAATGCCTTGGCTTGCCCAATAATAAATTCAAACACCAACAAATCTATGTTCCAATGCAAAACAGCATATGAAAGAAAAACAGTATCATGTTAAAATAGTCAGACATCTGTGAAACAGCCCTTATTCTTCATGTAATATATGGTACAATGTTACTTATCGCAGTTTTAAGTATGTTTAGTAAATAGTAAATTTGTGAAAGTGTTTTCGTTTGCAGAAAAGAAGTAGAAACACGTAGTTGCTTACCGTATTCTGACATCCGCCACAGCCAATTGCAGAGTTACAACAGCAATTGAAGTTGGTTTTTGCAGTGAAGTTTGTTCGTTTAAACGTGTTTTCAGAAACTTAATCTGGACGGGGATAAAAACCTTGAAGTTTTCGTGGAAATAGAAAAACTAAGTCCTCTGAAAGAGGTTGAGACCTGTTTTTCCAACGCAGTGTATGAATATGCTCGAAAAATTCCAAAGGTAAGTTTTGTGGCTTACTTTTCGCTTCTAGTACAGTAAGAAACAAACCACCTTGCTCGTCATTTGCTTTATCACAAAGCACTCAGTCTTACCGTAGCAACGCGCACTTGACTTCCGGCGATATGATTCTTGTACACAATCATTTTGCCAGGCTGCAGCAGTATTAGCCGTGGCACATTGCTCTCTCATTCAGACTAGTCGGTTGTGATTATGTTTTGATGTTAGAGCGATTTTATTTTGATTCAAAGCTTTGCGAAGGCAAAGTTCGGTGCTTACGCTTATGCGTTTGCCACTGGTTGCTTGTAGTTGGTGCTAACATTTTGTCAGACTACAGCGTGACATCTGATACGTTTACGTCGCTTACAGATTAGTAGTGAAATCGTTCGTATGGCTTTGGCAAGATGCAACATTCGTCGTTTCATTTCGTTAAACAAAAACATTGTTAGTTGGTTAACTGATTCAATTTCTGTTTGGTTAGCATTTAAGGCTCTCCGTTGTCCAGAGCAGTAAGGCTTGTATATCTCGCTGTCAACAACAAACATTCATCGCTGTTTGCTTGAACATCCCGCTTTTGTCATTTTTTTGTTGTTTATGCTCTTGGGAGACTTTCGTAAAGCCCACGATATAATATGTTTGTATACGGGTAGATGAACAGTATTTAGCAGGCTTTACCAGCTTGTAAAAAGCTGGGGTTCCTGCTTCGAGTTAGCGTCAATTGTGTAGTAAGCGTTTGTAATGTTTTGTTTCAATGCAGTACATCACTGTTTATGTTTAAAATGCGCCAATGTGAACAGTGCAGTCTATCAGCAAAAGCATAGCTTCTATAAAAATTACAATGAGTTTTTATTTTAGTTTGGTTCTTTCTCGCTCACTTCCAAGCTATAACAAAAATTATGAAATCTTACGTAGTGTAGAACTGACAAAGGGGCATTGCCTGTACCCTTTAAAATCCCAGTGACTACGTCTCGTACACTTCATTCCCTAACACTATACCAGCTCTGCCCAACCTAAATGGCTTTCTGAGCCAAAAATTATGTCACTACCTCAATCATGGCCGCACACTGAATGACATATTGATGAGGGCCGCACGTTGAATGGCTTACTTTGAACTTAGCAAACGAAATTTAGCTTAAGTTAATGTGCTGAGAGTGTTCGAATCCTACCTGCAATGGTAGGTAGTAACAAACGTGATAAACTGGCACTGAAGACCACCGGCATCAAAAACGTCAAAGTCATGATAATCAAAATAAGGACAAGTTGTCTGTATATAGGATACTTTTGCTGCAGCAAAAACCTAAACTGGGCCGCACAAAACTTTCGATTGTGCCACATGCGGCCCCCGGGCTGCGGATTGGACATGGCTGCACTAGACGAAGCTTTTGCCGAGTTGGTCTGTCGAATATTCTAACTCCGCCCGGTTGAACCAAACCATACTCTAGTTGCTCCACAAAAGTGCTACCAGCACATTCATTACGGAAAGATCCCAAGTTTAACAAGTCCGCCACACCAACATCTCTAACTGAAGTAAGCAGTGGTCTTGAAAGTACTGAAAAGGGAAAAGCAGTTCGCATTGCTGGCTTTAGTTCAGATTCTTTCAATGAAAATAATCAAAACACAAGAATTTCTTCGAAGCTAAAAGTATACTCAAACAGTGGCAGCATGCTAGAGTTAGCACTATTTTTAAACCACGAAAAGTAGCAATCCATCCAAATAGCTGCAACTATTTTCTTAAAGCACCTGTGAACTGTACCGGCGCTCGCTTCATCAAGCAAAGGTGATTGCAGAAGTAACATCGCAACAGGTGTAATTTTCATGGACGTGCCTGTAGTGCAATACTCGCATAGAAAATATGGCCTACAATTTGAGAAAAACATTTCTTGCAAAGATTTTGGCAATATTATAGGCTTTACGTTTTCGCCGTAGGGTTAGTGGTTAGTGCATATCGGTTTGGTGGTGGTAGATCTAGAGCTCGACTCTAAGCCGGGTCTCACCAAGACCTTATAAACTCTAGCCTTGTTGTCTGGAGCACGTGTAAACCACTGATTTTCAACCTATTTTGTACCGCGACGCATTATGGCAACCCACTATTACTCAACGACCCCCATGTAAAACCGAATAAAGCAAATGTAATGCAGCTGTGCACATAAAATTTATCTACTTGCGATCCCTCAAACATTGGTTCACGACACCTCTGGGGTGTGGCGACCCCAAGGTTGAAAACCACTGGTGCAAATAGAACTGCTGGAAAAAGTCGCTAAGGTCCATTCGGACATGACAGATGCAACCCTCCATGAAATCCAGTCGTCTTGGCCTACCTTGCCATCGGAACCGCCATCATGAAGTTCCACAAAAGTGGGCGGCTGATGCATAAGAAATCTCTGCATCGTCCAAAGCGGACGTCTGCCTAGGCGTCGTTGTGCGTGTGGTCGTGTGCACTGTTTGCATGTACTCATGCGTGCGTTCTTGTATATATCTTGTTCCTGCTTTCGTGCGTGGTTACACATGCAGTGTCTTCATGGTCAAACGATGGGGTGGGCCAGATTACTCTTTAATTACTTTTATGTCGTTGCTTTCATAAAGGCATCAACCCCAAAATACAGCTCCACAATGGTTCTCTTTAGTTAACGATAACAGCAACCCTCATTCGTTCTTTGAATCGCAAACAAATCACTTTCGTTTACGTTTCTCAACAGCTGGGTCATGGTTTCACAGTCAAATGAAATAGCTGATATTACACATGACTCTCAAACAGAGTCAATTCACAGAGTCAATCAATTCAGTCTTTAAACTTGGATTTGAAGTTCGCTGATTAGTAACTGATAACGATGAAAATGCATAAGAATTTCGGGATGACCTCCGCAGCTGCACCCAAACTAAATTCCGATCTAAAGGTGTTGGAAAAATTAAACACTGGTAATTTCAGCCTTATTTTTCCGGGATGTATTTCACTTTTTTCTTTTCTACACCAATGAACTTCTACTTGGGAAAGCAATGTTGTGCAAATGATATGACTTGTTCTATACCTGTCAGTGATAATTGGGTATTGCTGCATATAGTTCAACATTTTGATTGCTGTGCTCGATTTCACTGCTGGATTGTTATCACGCATTTGTAGCTTCTGTGGTGTAAATGTCAATTAGAAGCAATTAGCCAAACTTATAGACAGGGGTGTGCACAGGTCTGGCGACGACTGGGGAGAATATTTGATTGCATACCCCCAACCCGGTTCTAGTACTGAGGAATGTAAAAATACAGGCACAGCAAAACTGCCTGCCCAGACCTTTGCCACATGTAAAAGGATTAACACAAAAAGTTCACCTCAAGTGAGAATTAAGAGAAAAAAGCTGTACAGGTCTCGTACCACGTTATGCAACAATACTAAGGCAGTTGAACGTTGTAAAACGTGCGTGGAAGGGTACAGAGCTTTGCAATGGTGGTTTTGGTGAGAAAAAAGTGAAGTACGTTTCGGCAAGTACACTGGCGATCAGCTAAAAAGAAGCAGTACGTTTTTAAAAGTTACATATTACGTAGCGCCGAAAATGTTTTAACAGCTCCGAACGCTTCTCTCTGAAAAATTTGCTGTAATATTTTGATCTTTTTTACAATGGAAAGTGAAGAATCTATCGCCAAATCGTCATGCATGATATAGTTCTGTGACAAAATTCGCATTCCCACTATAAATTAAACCAAGCAGACAAGACACCATCGAAACAAAGCGTTCTTTACTCAGAATCCAACTTTGAACAAGCAAGCGTAGGCGATCTCGGTTTTGTTCACTGTCCACTTTTTATTATAATGGTGTTTATAGTGAAATGATAAAAACAATACATTTAATAATTTCCAACAATATGTCGCTGTCATACTCGCACCCCCTTGCGAACCGTCCACACTCCCCGGTTTAAGAGCCCAGGCTCTAGAGAGAATCGAAAGATACAGTGAAGACAAGTTGCAGATTAAAATTAGGCTAGAGGAATTTGGCCAACGTTCAAAGGAAGGAAATAGACAGGATGTAGGGCCTTAAGGTAACGATGGGTGTTCTTCATCTCTCTCTCTCTGGTCGCTTAACGTAGATTTGCATGTCCACTCAGGCAAGTTTCCATCATATCCATGCAGTGAGAGTTAGTTCGTAGTCTTACAATACGAAGAAACATCTAGTTGCAGCATTTTAATAAAATTTTATTTTTGTTATTTCACGCTTTGGATACCCGTGGTCGTTGTCCCGTTCACCCCCCTCTGTACGCCACTGTTTATAAATCGCAAGGCGTTACACGATATTTGAAGTGAGCTCGTGTTTATTGTAAGGAGTGTTTCCTTGCGGAACAAATAGCTACTCCTGTACTATGTCAATAATTAGTTTTCATTTGTTATAACGGTGGTATGGTAACTGTGATGAACATTTTAGCTGAATATACTCTACGTTGCAAGCTGAATTTTGTTGCTCACAGAGTTCGAGAGGCTGGAAAATGTTTGATCCACGAAACCTGGTAAAGGGTTCTGGTTTTGATAGAGTAGTCCGCATTCTCAATGATTTATTCATCAAAGAATGGAACAAACAAGATGGAACTATCAACGAGCGCTTGATAAGATTTTTAAAGTGGCCATTTGCTTCAAATTTTTTCAAACTTTTTGGTAAGCGATGGTGCTGTTTTACCTTGTGGTAAGGTTGCATTAGAGACCAGATAGTTCACTTCTTTTATTTTTTCGATGAAGTTGGTGTTCTTTAACGTTGTTTGTGTTTACCTCTCACTGGCTGCTATGTGATGTTGCTATGGTTTGCTTATGCTTGCAGCAATACGCTATTTCCTTAGAAATGAGAAATCGAGCAAATAACCTCTTGAAAAATGAAGCGAATATGCCACTTTAATATTACAACTGCTCTCTGCTCTAGATGGAGCAAGCGGTAAAGACCCCCTGCCAAAAGAAAGCCTGGCTCTATTAAATGAAATTAAGGAAGCAGTTGCAAAGTTTCTGAATCAGCTTCAAAATGGACTGCTGACAGCAAAAGAACTTGAACAATTATTTGAAAATCACGATTATTTCATGCATGGCTTGGATGTGATGGTGGTGAGTTGACCAAAATACGATTGTAATGGCTAAGCTGTTCATGTTGTGAGCACTTTAAACATTTTTGGGAAACGTGTTTCTGAAAAAAACGCGAAAACATTGCAAATGTATCTTCCGTTTTTGTTTTTCGGAGCACCAGCGAATAGAACTTGCCACAACTACCGTTGCACTTTCTAAAAGAAAACAAAGTTCGTCGCGTAGAGCTCAAGAGAACTTATGAAAATCCAGCTATTCCCCTCTAACACATCTGTTATATTGTTTTCTTTAACAAAAACTTGATCAAGCATTGTAGATGGTCTCATTTCCGTTACATGACAGCGCGTTTTGTTCTCATGATGACCACGTGATGCTTCATAATCATTGCAAGCATTTCTCGGATATTACAACGCTACCTCCTGACTTGTCTGTCGTTCTTGCATAAATTTTCTGTTTCTTTTCACTCATCAAAAAAATGTAAGCAGACTTGCTGTAATTAACAGCTTGCCAACGCGTTTTGGGTAGTTTTAGCAATGAGTGTTATTTTTTCAGCTGTGAAAAAAGTTGTAAAAAATGCACGATGCAAGAGGTAAATTTTCTTTATTCTTATGGTTTTTGATCGGCAGAGAATGAGTGAGTTTCCGCTGACTTTGCAGTGAGGTTTTGTTGATGCTGGATCGTTCTTCCTCAGGCAATATCTATGTCAAAAGTACAAGAAGGGCAACAAACTCAGGCTGAAATTTAAATGTAACGAATAGCGGTGTTTGGTTGATTTGTGTCAACCGGGTTTGCAACATTGAGAGCTATTTTCACGTTTTTATTCTTTCTGCAACCTACCGCTTTCCAGCACACCATGTCGTACGTTCTCGTATTTCTCCTTTGAGCTCCTGAACTTGACTATCAGAAGCCAAAATTATACAAGCAAACGTTGCTTTGATATTTATGCAAAATTGCGGGGTGGAACGAAAACATGCATTTCATTTTTGTAATTGTATCGTTTGGTAGGTGAAACAGAGTTACTTAAGTATTATAAGTAGTTAAGTAACTCAGCTTCAGCTATCAAATGTAGTTGGGGACAGCATTAGCTCGGTGGTTAAGTGTCCACCTCTCAATTGGAACGTTGGTGTTCGATGCACGACCACTGCGTGAATCGCCGTAGCGCTTCTTGGGCAAGAACGTTAACCCTGACCGCGCCAGCAAGAAGCAAATTGCAGGCGTCGGCCTGTCCCCAATTGCCGTCACAAAAATAAAAAGAAAGTATTGTGAACGACCGTTTGGCGTTATGCTATTATAAAAAGCTTGCGTCTTGGAACAGTGAGTGTAGATTGTTTTGCTAATTTCCTGCAGGATGGTGAATCTTCCGTTGATGAACCTATGACATTAGATATGGCGAAGAAACGAATTTCTCAAATTAAATCCGAATTTGAAGCGTTCAAACAATTCCAAGAAGAAATCAAATATATCTGCAATTTATGTGAACATTCCATTGGAGGTAATTCAGAATGACAGTTTATTCGTATCTATCAACTGCCACAAAATGATGCATTCTGTTGCATCGCTAAAATACCGTGCCCAAGGCATCCTATTGCCCTGGCAAACAGTAGGTGCATGTTGTTTGACTATTATGACATGGAAATGAGGAGAGATGACTGTCTGTGACATGTGATTCAAACAATGAAGTTCAACTAAGTGCTCTCCATGATGGGTGTAAGCAAGGAATCGATCAGTGGAGTTGTTACAACTTTTCAAACCCGAAGCTCTCTGATATCATGCACAATGTTCTTCAGAGGGACGCGCTAGAACCGTTTTTGCAGAGTACAAAGTAGGCTTAGACAACGCGTTATATTCCCAGGGCTTATCAAAATCTTACTATGAATGAAAGTGCATTAGTTTGGTTACGTCCACCACAGAAATTGCTTCAAGTAACCTTAATTTCCGGTATCTTTTAGGGTACGTGGCATAAATTTTGAATGAAGGCTGACAAAAGGTTCGCCCCAGCACTTGGTGCCCTGCCTTTTGTTCTCTCTTTCTGTGTTCGGATGATCAAGCCCTTTTCTTTAGTTTTAGTTTGCATTCATCATTCGCCCTGCCGCTTGACACATGATAAGTCGAAGAATTTCTTTTTGAAGGGTCTGCACTGCAGACCAGCAATGCAGGCAGAATGTCACCACAACATGCTGGCTCGCATTGTTGTTGACACTTGCTCCTCCGCGCATCGCAAACACAAGTGAGATTCGGCTTGTACTTGATCTCTGTTTCAATCATGCACGAATAAAAAACGTTTTAGGCATTTGTGCTGGCCTAGTTGTTTCCAGGTATTTGTGTGTTGGTTCCAAAATAGCTTGTCTTGTAGTTGGTCGTCAACTGACTTATTACGCCGTTGCTCAGCTTGTGTTGTGTAATTGCTGAAAATACTGCCGAACTTTTGCGTCTAACGTCATGTACGGTAGGTCTGTTTAGAACGGAATGTATTGTATACATAACGTCTTCACACCCACGCACAACGTAGTAGACTCAAGCATACATGGCAGTAACAAGGAACACGCAGATACATGAAAGAACATGAACAGAGATAATTTGCTGGTAAAAGAAGAGCATACGATTATTGGTGCAAACAACGATTAGTAATTTGATAAAACGCAAGCATAGGTGTATAGCACCAGGAAAGAACATATGCATGAATGGAGCCAATACAGTTGTTACAATGTTCAGAACCGTTGTA
>JGI24021J15306_10004857_pt1 | contig 15791 bp, 6 predicted proteins | sample Ectturendosymbi1_FD_15306 | JGI IMG/M metagenome (IMG submission 15306)
AACTATGAAAAATAGATACGCTTGCAAGTTTTAATCGTCGCAGAAGAATGAAAGCAGAAAGCAGGCAGATTCCTCAGAAGCTTGCCGCAAGCCTAAAGTTTGCTTGCTGTCGCGAAAAGCTGTTACGGTAGTGACGCAGTCGCGCGAGGCATACATAGTCACGTGACTCGGATGGATACGTGCCGATGGTGATGTGACGTAATGGGTGAGGCCTGAAGCTCTATTACACGTTGAAAATGCATAGAGGCATCGGCGGAATGTTTGCATTCAACTCTGGTTTGTGTTCTTGAATCAACAATGATTCAAGAATCTGCAGCCGCCGCCAACTGGGGCTTTGAAAGTCAACCCGATGATCTGGGGTGGCTTGCAAGTGGCTGCAGACTGGCGAACTTAGGGATGTTCGATGCTCTTCTATACGATTTATTAAATTGCGTTGCGCTTGCCTTAAGTGGGAGGCACCGCATGAGCACATAAGCCAGTAAACAACGTTATAATGGTTGAGTAAAGCTTGCCGCTCCTCAACCGAAAACCAGCTTTGAAGCTTTCGGATATTTTGAAAACAACGCAGCTTCACGCTTACTGCAGCTTTGATTTTTATAAAACTGCTGAGTTCCTGCCGTATGTTGTCGTGTGACACCGTGTTTTGTGCTTGAGATTGCTGAATGCAACGGTCCAAAAAATTGTTGGAGCAACCGTTGCGAGATAACATTCGCTTGACATTCATATATTCCGTGTGAACCAGTTTGTAGGAACTGGCGATGTCATAAGCGCGGTGGAGTAAAAAGGTGACAAGATTTCGTTTCCTGTGCAACGGAACGAAACTCGACCATTTGAGTAAAGATCTGTATGCGTGGGTTTCTTGTAGGTAGAAGTAATAAAACTTGTTGATGATTTCTCAATTAAAACATCAAAAAAGTGGAGGCAGTTAATTGGTTTCTTGTTTGAGCTTATTTGACATTTTGTAGTTTGACGAAAATACAGCAACAGCTCAAACTGCAATTTCTTCATTCCATTAATCAGTGAATTCCGTGCAGCATTACGTCTTGTGGCAATCAGTTCTAAGCAAAATAGCAATATCGAAGATCCTTTCTCTTTTTCACATTTTTCAAGTCAAAACAGGAAGTCATGGGACACATTATCTAACATTACAGTTCACCGTGGTGATAAAGTCTGTCGTCATTTGAATAGCCGTTTGCAAGGAAAGCAAATTTTCTAAGACAAGGACAAAAACTGGTTTTGGTTCGGAAGAAGTTTGCATTGGTAACGTCTGTGATCACAATCATATTTCTAAGTCTGATTGTAATCACAATCATTTTTCTAACTCCTAGTTTCTGGTCATACTGAACAACTTTCAAAGATACTACTGGCAACTCTAAACAAAGTCGACGTTGTAAAGTGCTTAAATTCTTTCCATTTCCTCAAGGAAAATATGAGAGGTTACTTTGCAATTGGTTTATTTGGTTTGGAAAAATACTTACTGAATTTGCGGTTTTAAACGAAGTTCCTGCTCATTCTGCTTGGACAACTAAATCTTGTGAAAGTGGTGGGGCATCTTGCTAGGAAGTTTTTTTACAACTATGAAGTTTCCTTGAGATGCACTAATCCCTCTGAAACTTATTTTCTTGTGATTGTTTGATAACTACTCAAGTAAGCGCATTTGAAATATCCAACGCTAAAGAACTGTCGGCAATGGAAACTTCCAGGAGATGCAGAGTGTAATATGAACAAAACAAATTCTAAAATCAACGAGGCTGAAACAAAATTTAATACTAAATATAAAAACGAAAAGCCGTTTAGTAAAATATGCAAGACTTTTCAAGATAGATCAATTTTATTTTTTAAAACTATGCCTGTGTAAACCCAAAGATCCATTAAATATCACTTTCAAATGGTGCGCATATGAAATCATCAAACACTTATTGTCTGTGTGAAGAAAATTTGAAACTGAAACCTCAAATATGAAAGCATGACCTTTGCATTGGTTCGCAGAAAATTCAGTCCTATAATTTAGATGTAAATGTAAGCTGAAATCAAAGCGTTAAGTAATAAGGTTAAAAATACATTGCTACGTTAATTTCGACAATTTTAGAATTGTCACCTCAAAACAACACTGATTAAAGCTTTATGTAGTTTGGGAAAAGGATCTGGTTTTTGTTGATTACGAAAATGATATTTGTAACATCATAAAATTGTTCTAAATTAACGTAATGCATTTTTTCGACAAACCACCCAATACATTTGAATGCACGTGATCTTTTACAGAGTTATTACTGATAATACATGGAAATAAAGATTTTATCGACAAAAGCGATTATAGAACAAGCTAAATTACAAATTTTTTGCAGCGAATAAACTCCCAATCAACTATCAATTGCCTCATCGTGCCATCACAAACTTATCATAAGTGAAATTTTGTGAGGAATTCTAACAATGTAAAATAAAAAACGAGTTTCAAACTCTCCAGAAATCGTTAAAAGGTATAAGCGCTGCTGCTTGAGATGATGGTCACAACCAAAACTTTTAAAGTCGCAATCAAAGTTTCTTCGAAGACTCTTGAACAGTACAGCTTAAGTATTTTTGCTGCGATCACGTGCCTTACCGTAGTACTGTTCATAACTGTAATCCTGAAAAAACATTTTGTTTCGCCGCGATTATACGAAGAAACCAAATAAACATGCCGACAGTACAAAGAAAGGTTAAACACATACCCCAAACTTACATTAAGTTTAAATGCGATATCGTTTAGCTCGCAAAAGGCAGAAAGGCTTGTTTTCTCCGAAATGCAAAGACGCCCACAAAACAGAACTCAGGCAGAAGGTTCCAGCTTCACAAATGTGGCATCATTCAAAGTAACAAAGCAAAACAAGCACAAATCACTTCAGATGGGAAGCTCAGTAAATTTTCCTGGAGTGGAGTGATGCACTCCTAAAATTATGTTCGAATCTACAGTAGACTTTTTTCTCAGCTCCTGACCAAAGGTCGCAGTCTTGCCATCATCGAGTTTGGAACCGGCACGAGATCTCTTCCAAATTCCTTTTACCCCACCACGTATTTCACGGCTTATCACGCAATATATGAGGAATATCCCGAATCCTTGCAGACCGTTGACCACAGTGTTCATGTACATGAAGGCAACCGAAGCTCTGTAGTCGCTCATACCTATTACAACAGGAAATACGAACAGGGTAAAACATGAAAACCTTATTTCAACCTTCTGAGATGGCATATGTCATCTTATTTACAAAACTGTTCATACTGTGTTTGAACCGATACGTTCCAGTCAAGTTTTAACGAATTTTTTAATATCATATGTGATATCACTGATTACACCACAACAACTTGAGCGAAGTGGTTCGATACGAATGAACTGGAGCTGTTAAAAAATAAAAGCTTGCTAACTCTACCGTGACTCCAGCCAGCAGGCGATTTTTGAAATTTTACTATATGCGTGACATTATCGTCGGTTGGCACTGACCCAAGTCAGGTTGGACAAACGTAATGGGAATCTGTATCAGAAGGAAAACCACAGCATGTTGCTAGTACTTGTAACACAAGACATTTATGTGGTGATTGATGTTAAGTCTTCAGCAGTCGATACAGCTTCGTGTGGATTAAACGATACGAGGCGCCAACTTTTCATAGTTTCTTTCATACCTTGATGGTGGAAGGTAAAGTATAAGCGTGCTTAAGGTGTAATTGACCCCCACAAACCGATTGTATGAAAACCTCACATCTTTTTTACACGAGAGAGGTGGAAGATTAAACTTTCCAGCTCGTCGAACTTTCGCTTACATAGTACTTTTCGTAGAACCTGAAGGACATGCTTCAGACGGATGCAGACAGAAAATTTTCAATTTTATGACAGTATCTTCACTTAACAACGAAGTTATTACAAGCATTTTGCAAGCCATCAGTTTGCTGGTATTTGCTGAGTTGTTCTAAAAAATACATGTGATTATGGATTTGTGAACGCTTAGTTTGCTCAAATACATTATATCGTTCAGAATGAGTTTGTTTTTTGCGTACCCGCCATTTCAACAGAAACCAGAAAGTCGTGAATCTAAAGCGGTCGCAGTTTTGCGTCTTCTCTGTAAGTGATTTAACAGCCTTTACCTCATGAAAACCACACCAAGCAAAAACTGAGTATACATTTGTATACTCACATCAATCAACGTTTTTAAAAGTGGTTCATCAGAAACCAAATAAGCATTAAGCACTTTTAGGTATGGGCAAATGGCTTTTATGAACCATCCACTTTCTAACTAGTGCTGGACGGTGATGAAAAGTGCTTGCCTAGTCCATATCATGCCCGATTGTAAGATTGAGAGTGTATTCCAGGGGTCGGGAACCTTTTTGGCTACGGGAGCCATGAAACCTACGTACTGTAATTGTATTTCCGTGACAGCCATATAAAATTTTTCAACACTTAATCCAACTAACTTACTAACGTGTGCATTTCTACACAAAATCAACCATTTTAAACAATGGTAAATGTCTGAATTTTCTTTTTAAACGCTTCTTACTGTTAATGCGACTTGTGGTGCTGCATGGTGTTGCTGATGGCTTTGTAGTCTGGTAGATGGAAAATTACAGAAAAAGTTTAATTCGCAACAATCGTGTTAAGAAAATATCAAGCAAGCCAGATGCAGTCATCAGAAGAGCCACATCTGGCTCGCGAGCCATTGGATCCCGACCCCTGGTCTATGCAGTTCGTAGCAGATTTGACGGGACGACCTTTATTCCAGCGTGCATTGTGTCGAGAGAAATGAAAGCATTGCGAAAATATCTGAAAATCTCATTGTATTGCCGCAATGCAATGAGACTGGAGGCGATTTACCTAAAAACTGCAATTGTGCATCTGCAATGACAATTCGTTTCAGGTGCGCAAATATTTCTTTTGAGAACATACCAGAAAGCCCCTTGATGTAAATTAATTGGTCCTTCTACTGGGCACAAGCAATCTTTTTGGTGATCAGATGAAAAGAAGTGTGGTTGTTGTTACATATTTTTCGTTTAAGCAAATACCTAATTTAACAACTGAGATAAGTTATGTCGACTAAAACGATGTTCATTACAAAAAACATTGCGATCCTATGCAACATTATAAAAAAGATTTCATAAGCATTTCTGTCGTTAAGACAGAAAACGAAAATGCGAGAATGCGTTGTGGCTACCTCTTCGTACCTGCGAGAACTCCGAATATCCATGGTAGTCCCATCACAGGCATCATCAACATTATTGCTTTCAAGGAAGCTTTCACGTGTGTCATATCTATGTCGGCGACAGTGCTCACACTGTTTGTCCTTTGATGCGACGGTTTGAACGCTTCCGCTCGAGAGCTCATTACGTAGACAAAGTGTCCAACACGAACGGTGATGAAGCCATTTGCTGCCAGCACGGCTAATATCGGAGCCATCACAGCACCTTGCAGTACACCGTGTTCGCTGCTAATCCAACATCGACTGTATTTCGTTGCGCTGCTTACCGGACTGATTCCGTTGTAGTGCAGAGGATTTTTCTGCATGTATGTTCCACTTCCGAAACCTATTCCCGCCGACAAAATCACGATGACGGCTGGCAAACACCACCCTAAGGCATACGTTAATAGTTTGATTTGCTTCGAGTGCCTCCCTTGTATTCCTCCACTGACGGTCTTTCGAAATAATGTTAGACCCTCGACAAGCATCCAGGCGGCTATGAAAAAAATCTTTCGTTGTCATCTTCTGAAGAGAGACGTTAATCCACTGCTGTATTGGCACAGACGCAAACGCTGGCTGCCAAAAGTGTTTCTATTCAGATGTACGTACCAGGTTCTTATTGCAAAAACACAATTAATGATGCAACTGAATATTTTTGAATTGTTACAAATAAAACTGACATCGTTGTAAATAAACGCGAACCAGATCAACATTGATTAATTTCTGAGCGTTCAGCTTCAAGCTTTACCGGTAAAAAAACTTACTTACTGCTGACCTCCAAATAATCGAATGGTCCGAGCTTATGAGTCATCTTTTTGTGATCTAGCACAATTTCATTTTTAAATTGGGTTTAAAGCATGCCACCTTTTTACTGGATTGTAGGATGTCAAAAACAGGAAGCAAACATTTCACTAAAGTAAGGGCCGGACCAGAGTTTTATTCTTTCAAACATGGCATTAAATAAGTTATTGGTTTCATTCATCACTGACTATGCCGGTACCTGAAGCAAGAAGAAAGAAATGAATCAAGATGGCTACTGCTTCGCATGCTTTTTCGTCGTAGAGGGATGGATCATGGAAAAGGTTGCACACGTGCATCAACAGCAGAGCCAAAGAAAGGTTGATTTGCACGAAGGTTCTGTCGTTACGAATATGGTTCTTAACTTTGACTAAGACTGCTAATGTTAGTGAAAGAGAAATTGTTGTCAGCGTCTCCAATATAAGGGAGAGAATCTGAAATGCAAAACGATTCCCTTATAATCTTAAATGCATTTCAATGGTAATTGAAGCATAATGCATGCTAATAAACGTGCTAGTATGGGGAACTTTTAGACAAATTAAAACCGGAAACACTCTTAGATTCGATGCAAACAAAACGCACGGCATTTGTGAACTGCCGTGTGTTTTGTGTGCAATGAATAATGTGCATTATGTGGAACGTTCCACAGCTTTTAAATCTCATGAGCTTTTTGCTCATTGTTAACGAAATCTGCAATGCTGTGAGATCTTTTACTTTTGCAAAGCTTCTGTAAATTGTGCGAGTTTTACTTTCCAGACATTATTGCTTAGGTTGGAAGCGTCAATATTCTTGAAACGCACGACCAGGTAAGAGCTTTTCGAGTTACTGACAGTCTGTTTAAGTTTCAATTCTTTATTGGTGAAATCCATGAGAAATTCTCCAAAAAAACTTTACCCTGCTTTCAAAGCTTATAGCCAATTCACTTGGTAGTTTCTGACTTTACTCAACGAAAACCAGTCCGTTTCTTTCTAAAATGGGCAACTCGTGCTTCAATTAAGTTAGTTTGAAGGAAGAATTTAATCAATCTGAAAATTTACATTTGTGGAAGTGCAAACCTCATGTCTTGTTCAATCTGTTTTACGATTTCGTACTAAACCAGGTTTACCGCGTTGTTCAAATTAATAAAGCTAAATCTCTAGAAAGTAATGGGTAGATCGATCACAGTGAAGTTACTTATAAATGCTATTAAAGGGTTTTCATCATGTCGATTAAAAAGCTTTGAAGCGCATTTTTAAATGCGCCCTGCTATATTATCAGTTTGACTATTGCAAAATTCCTTAGAAAATTTGGTTCTGCACCACGATATAGGTAATTATCTTTATAATTATCCACGATGAATATAATAGCATTCATTGTAATGAATGAATGAAGTTATAGTTGGTGCGGTGTTAAAGTCTTTTGCTCCTCTCAGTGTTGATTGTGTGCTAACACCTATTCTGTAATGCGCTGAGCTAACCATTTTTGTGCTCTTGTGTTATTCGAATGTGCTTGTGATATGGACCACGAGTCTGGGACAAAATGCATAATAAAATAAAAATAAAAAAGCACCAAGCACGTTTGAATTTATTTGAAGGAAATGCAAAAAGAAGCATTTCTGCAGTATTCTCGAGATCGGGACTTATAGTACAAACAGAGAAGCAGTGCCTACACTAATCTTTATTTCCAAAAACAACATACTAACATTAGAGGTGTACAGTATTTGTTTTATACCACAGGTATTTACCAAAGAATACGGACAACAGAAAAATGGAAGGTTAACCAAAGCCAACAAAGCAGACAAGATGCAACAACCAAAAAATAATCTTTACTGAAAAAATGTTAAGACAGATGTAATTCCGCGTAGAACATGCTGTTCAGGTGGATCGCATGCATATGCGTTAAAACAAGATAATAGTTTATGGAGAAAAGGGAAAACCTTACCTTTACTTCCGATGGGATTTTAAACGTTGCGACTGACAACAGCACTGCAAATGCAGTTGTGTGGGAGCAGTCGCAGACCACCAGCTTTTGTTGCTGATTGGTTTTGCTGACACAGCCTTTTCCAGAAAGCATGTTGGCGTTGTTGTCAAGGTACTTACACGAAAGCTCGACTCTGCTTGTCACCTCAGTTTCGCCGTAAAATCTCGAAAAATCGTGTGATTGTGGTGAGGCCGTATTTTCCAACGTTGTTTGCTGATCAACCTTAAAGCTAAAGGACACGCTGGCTTCTAGCATGCGTACAGTGCCGTTAATCAATTTTACTGCTGATAAACTGAGTACACGGCTGTTATTGAGAACAAAATGTGTGACGACTTCGTTGCTGTCATTCAACTTGTTAATACCGTTGAGAGCTTCCAGGTTGCTTTTGGGGATTTTCAATTCTGCCATTACGGCAAACCCATTTTTAACGTCTTTGTCTCTAGGTTGGAGGCCTTTTACAGAAGAAGAGCCGAAAGTAGCCAGAGGTTTTCCGTTGTTATTTTCATTTTTCGGTAAAGATACGATTTTTATTTGATAGTCAGCATTGGACTCCTCTATCTCTGTCCCATTTACTTTGTTAAAAAATTCGTTTTCCCTTCGTAGAATTGCTTTGGACACTTCCGACGCTTGTGGGATACCTGAAAATACAAACGCGTATTTCACTGTTATTTCCTTGATAATTTCCAAAACCCTTTATACGAAAAACACAAGTAAGTTCAGTTATTCCCTTTATTATTTTTAGAAACCGCCTGTATGCAAAACACGTGTAAATTGAGGGGTGCAACGACATTAGAAAGACACTTACGAAAAATATCTTTGCTTTGATGTTACTTGCAAGGACTCAAACTCTGGAGGAGGTCAGAGGTTCATTGACTCCGACAAGCGAACATAATGCTAGATTTGTTTATCTCACAGCATTGTCTTTCAAGGAACTCAGGGAGCACTTTTCATTATTGACAATAAGCAAGGATATGCCACGGTAGTAACAGCACTGTCTCTCATGTCTCAACTTATGCCTGGTAATGAACAAACCAATCTTCCAACAAATTTTCCAGGGTTCAAGAAACCTTTGAAAGGAACTCTTCACTTGTCAGAGACGTTTTCCTTCTTGCTGAAATAGAACATTTTTGTCTTTTATGGACCTCGGAGTTTTAGATATTTTCTGCCGCTACACGTGATATTCTACCAGAAACGTTTTTGACTTGAACATAACTGAACTTAAAGCGTTTTTTCCCGAACTTTTCATATGATTTCATCTTGGTCTTCCGTCTGGTCGACGTGTAAACCTCCTCGACGCTGCGTATTGCGAAAGCAAAGAAGGCTTAGTAATTTTCCAAAGTTATAGAACGACCGCTTTTCTAGGAGAGCATTTAAATCTGTTAATTTTTCCACAATGTTTCTTTTGCACCAGGGTGACTTTTTCTTTTTTTGCCACGTCTATTCTTCCCACATGTCCAATCAGATTAAATATATCGACAACTGTTGTCCCTCTCCTAAGTTACACGTGCATGCAGGAAATTTCCGCAAGAAGATTACAAAGCTGTCCGTTACAGCCTTCCTTATATTCTAATATGCCGGGTTTCATATTTATTTTTCAAAGCACTTCAGTTCTTTTGCTTCTCAAAAGCCTTTCAGGTTTCTTTTAAACAATCTATAAAGAACTAGGCGGTGACTTGTGGAGAACTTTCACCCCTTTTACCACGAGCGTTTACCACACGTATTTAACGATGTCATCTAAAGCGATACAAAATTTAATGAGTGATCGTTGCTTTTCAGAATCTTTGTTCCGGGTGTAATAGTTTATATCTGAGTCTTAGAAAAATAGTGATAAATGTGGTTTTGTTGAACAATTGCAACTGGTGTTTTCTATTCTTAAGTGTGTCAACATCACATCGTTGACCAATTTCACCCTTCCACATATCACTGTATTTCCAAACTGAACATACTGAAGATTGCCAAAAGGTTTGGGATATCGGTAGCTTTAATCCTCAGAGTGACAACACCATTTTTATCTAAGAACGCAAGATACACTGTCAGACAGGAATCGGAGGGTCAGCGAGGAACTGTTTAACGTCACTTCTACCTCAGCGTAAACACCTTCCTTTGAAATCTGCATGCGGAGGGCTTACAAGTTTTGCCACTCTGCCCCACAACATAGCATGCGCTGTTGACTTGCCACCAGAAGATGAACGTTTCTACTCACCAACCTCATAGTATTAAAGTCACGAAGGATGGTCAGGAAGGTACATCTACAACATCCATGCTGTATCGCTTGGCTTCTTCGACAAACTTGTGTTTTTTTCGTGTGAACGACGTGAAACACTTTCTAATTCCCAAACTTTAACAGGAGAGGGCTGTTCATGTTTGATTTTTAAGTGTCCCAGAATAAAACAACTTAGCGCTCCCCATCCGGTTTTATCAATCTAATAGCGGGTCTCCTGCAGGGATGCCACAAAAGACGGCCACTGTCATTTTTAAGATGTCATTCTGCCTGAAGTCCGTTTGCAATAATTGGTAAAGCACCAAGCGACCTATGTTTGATGGCAAGGGTTGTAGTATCTACGTGCATTTCCAAAGATTGTAAGTGCCTCAGTTGTACTTTAAACTGATGCTTCTTAACATTTTTCAATTTTGTTGATCCCTGCAATCGATTGCTGCATTCCCATTCACCTTATTGTGAATGTGTGGCCGATGTGACAATGATCATTGTACATCAAATGTTCACTGTTAGACCATGGTAGTTGCTCTACTTTATCCACTGCATGCTTTCCCCCATAACCATGCAGCAAACTTGCTATGATCCTCAAATACACTTCACAAAATGTTTCTTTCATTTAATCGCACAAGCGCAATTTGAAAACAGGAAAGTTTAACATGTTTTCTACTAGAGGACTCATTTACGACTGATCAATAGACGGAATTTTACTGTTTGCACATGACTTGTGATGAATGCCGCGTTTTTTTTGTAAATGACTCCGCAGTTTTCGCTGAGCCAAAAACTGGTTGCTATATTTAAAATAGCAAAGCATGCATTGGACATATGTCTCATGGCTCGATTCTTCACTTCTGGGAAAAAACATACTCGATACTATAATCATCATCCCACTTTCGCCTTTTAAGTTTTGAAGGGGTCTTATTCTTGTCGGTAACCTTCTTTTACACTGGGAAGCTGGCATGCTTCTATCGATTTTATCTACATACTTACATTTACTTTCATCAATACAAAGTGTTTTTGTACGTACTTAGCATACATTCTGAGATCTAAACGGTGACATCAAATGCCCTACCCAACTATCATAGACAAAGTAAGAGTAATCAGAGTGATGAGAGTGATGAGAAGCTTAGTATATATACTAAACTTCTCACCACTCTGATTACTCTGAAGCAAAGTTTGACTAAAAGGAATGCAAGCATCTCCGCTAGTATACACTGTACTACCGGAAGGTCTTTTCTTTGTTCCAGAAGTGAATGTAGCAGCAGGCCCAACCACGGAAGCTGACGTTGTTGAATGTCCGTTGGTGATGCCCGGACTCGTACTTGTTGCTGGTGTTGTGCTTGCCAAAGTAACATTTGTTGTTGGATTGCTGCTCATAAAGAGGCTTGGTGTCTGGCTCTCTGTTATTGATTGCTGAGCAGTTGCACTTGACGGATTTAAAAATATTGTGGTTTCTGATTGGTCGACGGCAACTGCAAAAATAATTTTGTCATGAGTAAAACTTGAAGACCTGCAAATAAATCTTGCCAGGAGGTGTAGAAACAAAAGCGCAAAATCTTTGGTTGTTATTGTAGTTTTCATGGCCATTCTTCTTTAGGACAAGGGTCACCAACCTTTCTGAAACTGCGAGCTACTTCTCGTGCACCGATTAATGCAAAGGACTACTGGTTTGATACACACTTCTGAAATAAAAATTTTGTTCAATTTACCTTCAATTATTTGAGTATTGATATTCGTTAATGTGAAGACATTGATCATGTTAATATTATTTTTAGAACAGGCCCGCGGGCGACCTACTTGGTCCTTACGGGCAATTTGGTGCCCGCGGGCACCACGTTGGTGACCCCTGCTTTAGGAATTTTCAGGATTTGGCTGAAAAAATAAATCCAACAAAATTTTGCTAGGCCGAAGCTACAACACTTTTTGCAAAACACTTAGGTCCTAACAGTTGCGTGTAAGTATAACTTTTTTTAGTCGTATTTGTGCACAGAAAATTTTCACATATGATCTTAATACCTATTCTTATCATCTCTAAAAATTTAAAGTAATTTTAACGAAAACCGACGGAGTCAGCTACTTTCGTTTCGTAACTACAGACGCGCGTAAGCCACAAAACTTTGTCCTATTCAGCAGGGTTGAGCAGTAGTTCTGCAAACCACCATGAATTTTTCAAAACTAAAGTTTTTGAAAACAAAATTTGCAAGAATTATTGTCGGATTGTTATGCATTTTGCCTAAAAATTTCAATTCAATGCATGAAGAACTTTGCGAGTTAATAATTTTTGAATCGAGCAACCGGACTCTATTCCCAGCGCATCGGACTAATTGTTTGTGCGCGTGGCTAGCGACGCGCTAATTTGGGTTTAGTAGTTGTTGAGTAGAGCGCACTAACTTTTACCATACTTGGTCTTTTGCAACCAAATTTTAGACGAATGCTGTTCGTCGTGTGACAATGCATCTGACCTGAAAATGTGAGACTAATCGGGCAAGTACATTTTGAGTATTTTAATTTTGAGTATAGCTGTTGGATAAAAACAACCTAAAAATCGTCCGGCAACAGCTTGATAATCGCGTGGAATTCCGTACCGCACAGGTGTGAAAAGCGAATTGTTTCGACATGTGACCCTGTTCAGGTAACCTTCAGACACAAACACAGTTGTTGTTCTTGCCCAAAAAGAGCAGTTTTTTATTCGCCTTTTCTGGACTAACTGCGTGCGCGAGTTAAGACGCGTGCGCGAGTTTTTGAACAAATTAGCAAGTCTTCTCAAGCTCATCTGATCAGATAAAACAACGTGTTGATTTGGGAAAATTTTTTATATGATAAAGAACAAATGCACTTTCCCAAACGAAAATGTAAGGAGTGCTCTTAGCAAATGAACGAAAAAGTAAAGAAAATCCAAACATTCCTCCAGTAGACGTCATTGTTGGTCGGTTGAAGGCTTCAATCTAACCTCACGTCAAGCGTGTGGTTCTATCTGCAATAAAAGTAACATAGGTTGAGACAAATGATTCTTTTTATTTTCATTGCAGTTTTCAGCCACGTAAATCAATCTTGCCCAAAATGAGCATATATTTTACGAAAATCAGGCACATAAGGTAACCTTGCCCAAAATGGGCAAATGCTTTACGACAATAGTTTGGCAAGCAATTTGATCCCGGCATTGCTATTGACTTTCAGCTCTCAGAAACGGCACTCGTCAAAGTACTTGGACACAAAGCGCGTGCAGAAAATAATCATCTCCACAATATTAACGCTCAAGTGCGCTTTGCAACAGAAGGCAAATTGCATGCAAACGCTTACCGTCAGCAATCTTTGCAGCAAACTTGAAAGTGATCAATGCAGACAGGTTCTCCGCATCGTTGGCTCATGAATCTCTTTTTGTTCCGTTTTGATGGTGGACAGGTTTCGCAGCGCTTACTGGTCTCCAACAGTGCACACACAAGGAGCAGGCCAGTTTAGGCTAACTAACACAAAAGTCTAGACATTTCCATTAGGAAAANGGAGGTACAAGGTTTATGTTCTCAATAAAATGCTTTGACCTTTTGCCACAAGTGCACGCACAACAAGGTGCAGGCCCTTTCTGGCTAACCAAAAGCAATTTCTTTCCTCTGACGTAGCAGGCGTCATACATTCTCCTGCCTGTTTCAGATGAAAACCATGACATGAGCCATTCGCGCCAAATTGTTCTATGTATGTGGTCAGTGCTTGCACTCATGTGATCTACTTCCGTGGTGGCTTCTGTCAAAGGTCGCTGGAGTAGCTTACTAGTGCACTTACATGCATCAACTCGTTTTGCCCAAATTCGCTTAGCTCACCTTAAGAAAGAACTGCGTGTAGGATTGTGCAGCTGGGCTAGCTGGCGCACATCCTGGTTTGCAAGATCGAATCTTGCTATACTACACAAGAACTAAGAATGCGCATAAAGTACGCAAGAAACTTTCGTTTTATGCTATGTATAGAAGTCCAGCAAACTTTTAGTTTTCTTTTTTCCTTGCTGGGACATTGTCAAATGCCTGAATGCTTCTATGTTAGCAACTGCTGTTTTTAAACTCGTGCAACAGTTTTATCATGCTACAGATATTGCTAATGTAGCCAATATGCGGTTGGCGCTTGCGCTGATCAGCCATAGCAGACAAAATAAAGACAATTTTTTCGGATGATGTGAACCATCGTGGAACACGATCATGCATAATGGACGAAGGGTCTGCAAAAAGTGGTGAGATGGTTCCTGGATGCAGATGATAACCCAGATTCCCACCAAAACCTAATCATTACTTTTTGGCCCATTTACATTGTTCCTTGCAATTTGCATGCAAATTCATTCCGTGGTATTTGCATTAAGTCGACAAATTAACAAACAAAAGTACGCGAAAACAATTAATCTCCTTTGCGCAGGTAATAAAGTTTTGTAACATATCAAACTCAAGGGGGGGGGGGGNTATCCCCAACTCTCCCCCTTTGCGTACGCCTTTGCCTAGCAAGCAGAGCTGCTACCATATTATATTTTCGAGGGGGTGCAAAATGATTGTAACTTGATGCTGCATCTAACAACCGAACATGTCTGAGAATTCCGTGATGGAGACAATTGCCGTTTGACCTCCCCTTAGTTGCGCGATCTGCTGGCAAGACTTTTTGCGTCACTTGGAAGCAAGAGGTGCAAAAGTCTGGGATGTCGTCAAAAGAGATCAATAAAGCGTTGCCTGTCTTTGTTAATTTTTTACTGGGAACGTTTAATATACACATAACCAGTGTAGGTGTAGGCTATGTGCGTACTTTTAATACCGTACCAGCAGCCTCCTGGAGTACGAACTCCTGTTTGCACAGCGGGATGCCAGAGATTGCGAACTCGCGTGTGGCGGAGCGGGATACCAGAGGATGCTCAAAGGCAAACTCCAAATCACATAACTTTCACCATTCGTATTCATAACCAAAGTGGCCAATGAAAGTAACCGTGGCCAAACTTACCAAAACTTTCACAGACAGACAGACAATTTTATTTAACATCTGAAAAAATCAGATATCAGGGGGAGGAGAATGACCGCAAGGTCTTCGAGACATCCTGCCCCAAGTTGGTAGACTTGGACAAATATGCTAATAAAAACTAAAACTTCCACCGTTGATAGACTTGGACAAAAATGCCAATGAAAACCAAAACTTTCACAGTTTGGAAACGTTGACCCAAAGAGGCCAGGAAAAAATGTCAGACGTCCATAGAAAAAGCTTACTTGGCATTTGATTATCTCAAAGTCCATATCCTCAATAAAATGGTTTAACCTTCTACAACAGGGGTTCCAACCTGGGGTACATGTACCCCTGGGGGTACGTTTGCCTATCCGAAAGGGTACATTTAAGGTTAGCAATAGAAGGTAAAAATATATTTACATGTTGTTTATTTTCAAATCTTTATGCATGTATGACTTAATATTATTTTCAAAAGTCATTATATGTATATTGTTAAATATATCTGTGAAAAATCATGAGAAACTATTTAATCATAAGGAGTTTTAGGGGTACATGTTCATCTGTCAAAATTCTGAAGAGGTACATCCTTATCTGTTGAAATGCTGTAGGGGTACATGCTCATTTGTCGGAATGCTGAAGGGGTACATGGTAAGAAAAAG
>JGI24021J15306_10004861_pt1 | contig 15788 bp, 13 predicted proteins | sample Ectturendosymbi1_FD_15306 | JGI IMG/M metagenome (IMG submission 15306)
ACCCGGTTTGGATCTGTAGGGACCCGATTTCTCTGATTCTAGGGACCCGATTTTCTCTGATTTTAGGGACCCGATGATAATTTTCTCTGATTCTAGGGACCTGAATCGGGTCCCTAAAAATGCCTTAAAAAACCCTGATATTAATATCTGCTTGTTGCTTTTTACATGGTGTGGAAAATGTGAATGGCAGATCTTGATTTTGGAAAATTGGTGCATATTGCCTGTTACAACGTGATATTTTAAAGGTGAATTTTACACTAAAATAAGACAGAGATAAAATTTTTATTTTGCATGTAAAGTTTCACAATTGAGTTTTTCATTCAAACCAAAATTTACTAGTGCTGTCTTGTACCTTACCTGCTTGTGCATGGTAGCACAAACTGTGATTAATCCCATCAAAGGCATCTTGACAATATTAAGATCATATGTTGTATATTAAAGTAAAAAATACTATTATTACTAAAAGTATACCTAAATGTTTTCTTGGTTTGGTGAAATTTTTCACACAGCAGTTGACTTTAATATATAATCAACCGTTTGGCTGTTTTTTTTGCTGATGTTAAATTTTGAAGCAAGCTGGCAGAGAAATAGTAAACTTGTATTCTTATGCCTGTTGAACCTTCTAAATTTCATGGAAGCAGTGATACTAGTTAAACATTTAAACATTCAAAAAAATTATGTGACAAACCCCTGTAAGTTTGTTGAACAAGCAGGAACAGAATCTATCAGTTCAAATAGTGTTTTGCCTGCTTATTGATGACACCACCTTTATTATTTTTTTTTATTTACATGTTTGGCTCGGACACAGGGTCCATATCATCGGGGTTTGTAAAAGAACACAAAAATATAGTAATCCTGAGACATGGCAACCACAGGCTAGGTCAGTGGTTCTTAAACTGGGTTTGATCGAACCCCTAGGCTTTGACAAAGATCATCTGAAACATGTAACCCATTTTTACTTGTGTTATATTGGGTAAAAATGGGGTTCGGCAAAAGCTTGGAAAATCACGTAAGGGTTCGGTGTGTTTGCAAAGTTTAAGAAACACTGGGCTAGGTGTATGTTAATACGTGTTGGCATTGCTGAAGAGGAACAAATGCCGAAACAATCAGCAAACGCTGTGTTTGGTCATCGTTGTACAGAGCTGTTGCATAATGAGAAAAATGAAGATTTGTGAAATGCATCAGATATTTGAAGTAAGTAAATAAAAAATTTTGAACATGCACATCCATTGAACACAAGCATACGAATTGTTTCTAATTTAAGACATCAGATGTTTTTACAAAATGGGTGACTTGATGTGGGTGATCCCTTATATCCTTGAGATTCAATGCAAACTTTAATGAGCATGGTTGTAGGCAGGGCAGAGACGTTTAATACCAGACTGTGTGCACTTGTTTCACAACTGACAGGCATACGTTGGTATGCAGGCATGAAAAAATATTTTTAACTGCAGTTAAGCACTGAGCAAAGGCAACTTTGAACTTGTTTGCTACACACTAAAGTCATTTCACTTGTCTCTGCATATGAGAGTCATTGTTAAGTGAGACATGAACTAATACACCAAGACATTTGATTTGTTCAGCAAACTTTATGAGTACACCATTCAGAGAAATATCAGGTGTTGCAGGGTGCTTATACTTTTAAGGATGAATTACACTAACTTTCTTGTTACAATTATAAATAATTCTGTGTTCAGCAGCTTAATCATAAAAATTTTCAGAAGATGGTGAAGAACACTGATGCTGGGACCAAACACGTAAATCTTCAGCATGTAATATCATTTTGAATGTGAGTTGAGTTAAGCACGCCACTAACAACACACCTTGCCTGCTTTGCTGAATTTTTTGATAGTTACATTTGAATTAGATTTGCATATTTCTCACATCTCATCCCCTTTTCTTGCTCAGAAAAAAGCAAAAAGTGCTGGTTCTGGGTATGGTTTTCAAACACAAAATGTCTCCAAAAAATGCAGAAGCTTGAGTGGCTCTATTCATCACCCAACATCATATGAAGTAAGTGATAGAATGCGTTCGCTTAAAATGGTTTGGTTTCACGTTGTAAGTTAGACAAACAAAATGCGTTTTTTGCTCATTCCAACATCATGACGTGATTTGAACATCAACTGATATCGTGCAATTGTAGAATGTGGAGACTTTTAACTTGGGTCCAGGATACAGACTTTCCAAGTCATCAGGAAAACTTTTCGTACGAATTAATCAAGAAGAATTCTTTAACCCTCCAAAACAAGAGCTGCCAGCCAAGTAAAAGCATCTGTTTGGTTTGTTTATAAACAACTTAAAAGCTTTGCAACTGCTGCAACGTTTTCGGAACTCAATGCAGTTCAGAATAAACAGCTTGTTGTCGTTTCATTTTAGCCTTATATCACTGTTTGCGTCAAAAAAGTTTGTCATAATGTGTTACTTGGGTTTTATGTGACATTTGGACTGAGTACGACTAAAACAGTGCGTGATACTTAGCAGCAGGGGTGTAGTGCTAAATAAGAGGTGTGGGAACGCCGTTCCCACTCCAAATAAAAAGGAAGATTGCAACCAAGTAGTTCGAATAAAGTTAGCATTCGCCTACAAGAATTTCCACACTAGATCTTCCTGTTTCACTGTAGACTTTTGACTAGCAATGCAAATTAGCGCAATAAGATGTGGGAACGCCGTTCCCATCCCACTACACCCCTGCTTAGCAGTCCTTGCGTGAGACGACAAATACAAGTTTTCATGGGGAAAACAGATGAAAGATTAAAAACTCCCTTTTACGTATTGCTACAGGCCTACGTATGCAAATTAAAAAATTGCTGTTGACTGAAAAGGCTAGCCACAGAAAATTACCTAACAAAGGCTCATGGAAAAAACGCCAGATAGCGAAGAAGAAACACTATGAAATGTACTGTAAGTGGGCAATGATGCTGTTTACTATGCATCGCATTCTGCCAGAAAGCAGGAACGTGGGTTTGCGACATTCTATATATGACGTCACAGAGTGAATAGCAACATGCCACAAAACTGCGACACTGGAGTGCTTTTTATAAATCCACCTGCGTCCCAACGTACTTAAGGACTTAATTACAAATCCACCTCTGGATTTATTACGCGAATACTATTATAGTAAAATTTTCCGCCTTTAGATATATCCACACTATCTAATGGGTAGCTACGTCCCTGGGTCTAATTCTTTTGAATATTACCGTTTACCGACTGGTATTTGAGAAAATCTCTTCGGTAATTTGTTCGTGAGTGTCTAAGTATCTGGTCGCTAGTTTTTAGCAGAGCAGCACCGGCATGGTCCACGAATGATGGGCAACCTTACTGCAATTGCAGGTAGTTTTATTACTCGCTGATTCGGAACTTCACGCGCCAGTTTAGGAAATCAAGTGGGCCATCACGTTTGGCTTCGCAGATCACCAATGACCTTGTGGTGACGGATTCCCATCACTGTATGTTTTGTAGGTCCAACCAACTCATTAAAACAATGCTTTTGATTTGAATACACAGCGAGACGTGAAAAGAGAACTTCAAATCATAAAAAAAAACTCGAATTGCCCTGCTAATTATCCTGCTACCACTGCGAAATAACTAACGTACAGTTGAAAATTTGTTTACACGTTTTTTAACTGTGTTACATTGTAAGCCACATGTGCCGAAACCTGCGGTTTTGAGTTGTTAATGGCAAGAAAAGAGGTTTAACATCGTAAAAATACTACGGTAGTAACGCAACTGATGCCTACCCATGTATGTATCCAGGCCGCGCATGTAAAGCCTTTTGTTTGAAAACAATGTAATATAGAAAGCATACGTTCTTCAGACATCTGGTTATCTCAACCAGATTTTCTACATCACTACGGCTGTACAAAGCACACCGTTGTATACAAGGCGCATAAGGCCCTCCAGTCTACGGCACGTTCAGGTTCAGCTGCTTCAGTGTTTTTTTTGTGCTCGTGCGGGCTTGGCTTGTTCAGCTATTCTCTTGTGTACACAAAGGGTTTGTGACCAAACAAAAGAATGATTTAGGCATTTTTTTGTCACACTATTGGTTTGTTTTGCTTTACTTGCTCCGCAAAGCACAAGTGAACCTCCTGCTATTGCAAAGAAAATGTTGGATTGAAGTATTTCGGCAAGTTGGGTGTGCTGCTTTGTCAGTTTTTGTTGTAGTCAGTATGTGTGCGTATTATTACCTGTAATCATCCCTGTTTTTTGTTGCAGGAAGTTGGATCCAATTCGCATGTAAGTTCTCATGTATTAATCTAAGCTATGGCGCGATAGCAGATACAAATGTTTTCTACAACCACAAAAATCGGTCACCGGTTATAATGCTGTTAAACTTAGCAATAAGCATCCGCAAAGCTAAACCTAGTTATTACTTTAAATGAAATTGTCTGTAAACGTCTGGTAAACCTAGTTCTTAGGGTAATCGTTTGCAAATATCTGTTAAACCTAGTTCGTAGGGTAATTGTTTGCAAATGTCTGAGGCGTTAGTTGAAGCGGTTGAAACAAATTGTAATTGCCAGCAATACTTTTATGAAAGAAATAATGCAACCGAAGCCTTTTTGCGAAGAATTGTATTATCGTATTAAAGACTTGTGCCAAACAGACCTAGACATTTTGTTGCATATCATCTGTTGGAAATGATGTCCATGCATAGAATTGTCCATAATTTTAGCTGGTCCGACTAATTTAGCCTTGCATGTATTTAACACCAGGTTCAATTTTGAGTTGGCTAACTTGTTTTCGTGCATACTGGAAATGTAGACAGTGTCGGCTTCGATTTTGTATTTTTTAAATTTTTGATAAAGAGGAGGTTGAAACGCGAGTTTTGTTAGGGAGTCGCTGATAGCCGACCTGCGCGAACAAGTCACTTACCTGACGACGTTTCTGGAAGAAGAGCGTTTGCGTCATGAAGGTACCAAGAAAAGAGCAAACCTAGATCTTCAGGACTTAGAACAACGATTGAGACAGGAATACGCTGTGGAAATTGAAAAAATTCACAAAGTTAGTACTGTATTGACATTTTGATCTTATTTGCTGGGCTTTAAGAGATGTAACCCTGTTGGCCAGGAACTGGAAGTCGAACTTTACCACGTTTTCCAGTGCAATTGCTTTGATTCCGGTCAAAAAAATTGCACAATTTTTAGATATTTGTGTGTGGTTTGAATAGTGTTCTAAGAGTACATTACAATGTTTTTTTTTAAGTTAATGAAAGTAACGCTGCTAGATACGAGGGGCTAAAATATTCCATGTTAAGCACAATTTGCTGATGAATCTATTTGCGCAAAAAGTGCAACAGGAGTTAACTACGCTGTTGCAGCGATCTGATAATGCGTGAGTTTGTTAAGACTTGGATGTGAAAATCGGTGAATCGCAGCAGTGTTCTTGACACTTTCGTGTGTTTTTTTCTTAAGATTTTGTACAGAGATCAAAATTCATAATTTTGAATAACATCAGAAAAGCAGTAGGGAAAGACCAGACTTTGTCGACGATTTAGGAAAGATCAAAAGTGAACAGAATTTTCTTTGTCAGGTGTACGTCCGAGATCAGGCGCAATGTCATGATACCAGCATCACACACGTACGACATTCAAAACCAGAGTGCGGCAAAGCTTGCAGACTGACGCCTGGCAGTTTTTGGGGGGGAGATAACGCAAACACGAAAACTGATGAAATAATACTCAGCCCACTAGAAAAAGAACCACTTTGAGGCTGAGATTAGGCCTCGAAAATTGTTTTATTGGCCACAAAGCGTTTAAGAAATAGTTCCAAATCTGAACAAAAATTAGGTGTAGAAGTTTTGCAAAAAAGCATCTAAGAGAACGGAGGTTTTGACCGGCAGTGCCGGTCTTGATACAACACTTTTTTATAAACTTTTCTTTATCAATTANTATCTATTATCCGGGAAATACAATTTTGTAACATTGTGGAAAGTGCATTTGTAACATTGCAGTAAGTGCATTTGTAACATTGCAATAAGTGCAATTTTGTAACATTGCAATAGATACAGCATGCAGTGAGTGCAGGTTTCAAATTAAGCCCAACGTGCATGGCACTTGATCAACTTGTCGAAAAATGTAACAACAGGTATGTGCAATGAAATTACGAAAGTTAATGAGGTAGTTATATCAAAATTTTTGAAAATTATACACGCGAATAAAGATGATGCCTGATTGGAAGATCGGAATGAGTGCGTAACATAAAAATATTAATTTTGATGTCTGTCTATCCGCTATGTATTTTGGCATTGACATGTACGTGCATGCAAACTAAGTTTTCTCCATATTTTGCCAATGTTTTCACCCTGCACGCCTATGGATACTTGCAATAAGGTTAAAAGAAAAGCGTATTCCATGCAATAAGCGATAAGCTTCTTCTAGTCAAGATGCTCTTTTTATTGAGTAAATGGGTTGTTTACAGGGATGCTATTTTGCCAATATAAATTAAAACCTCTCATCACTTCTCGCGGCCATCTGTGTCCTTCACCAACTCGCTATCCAAATGACCCGCAGCCGAGAATCGCTTGATCCTGAACACTTACGATTCTGAAAGGTTGAAATTGCAGTTTTAAGTCAGCATCTCCGCTTTCAGCGAGAAAGTAAAATTTAAATTTCGGTCCAGTTCCACTGCATTACTTTTCGTGTTATTACTTCGTTTTACGATGTATATAATGTATACGTTGTCTTACCCGTTATAATAGGCACATGAAGAAATGCTCGTAGAAGTCGGTCGTCAAAACAACGTTAAAGTCGCCGAGGTGGAAGCAGCCGCGAAAAAGCGTTACGAAGAACTTCGAAGTGAATACCGGCTACTGCAAGCATCTTTTAAAAATTTTCGCTCTCATTTGCAAGATGAGATGAATGGCCAGTGGAATTTCAAGGTAAATTACCGGCTATATGCTGCAGTTGGTAGGTTGGGTTCGATTCCCGGTCGGGTCAAACTGAAGACTTGAAAAATGGTAACTGCGGCCTGTCCACCCTCGTGCTCAGCGTGAATGGGTGGGTGCAAGGAAACAGTTCATGCGCGGTGCTGCCATTGATTCGCCACCAGTGCAGCATTCACTGCGAAAATAGCCACGTGGCCCACGGCGCAAGGAAGCGGAAATGGGCGCCGCAGACCACTCGTGACACTCCGAAAGGAGTAGGAAAACGAGTATGACGAAACTGAGCACATGTACATTTTAGATGCTTGCGGTTGATTTTGCGGATATGTGCTCCCGTGATAATCATTTTGTGTTTGTTTGACCAGAAAATTTGAACATAAGCGAACAAACATTAGATTTCTTAGCCAAGTTGAAAAAATGGCGCTTGCTTGCAAGTTTCTTTGTAGTCACACTGCCGAGCAGAAGTACAAATGGCCGAGGCCCCGAATTTCAATCAATTTTTTTGGATAAGGTGGATGAAATTGAGTGGGAAAAGAAGCGCGAGATCGATAATGCCGTTGACGATTGCAAGCGTGCTCTGGAGGAAAAGTTCTCCGAAGAGCGCTTCGAGATGAGACAGGATTTTAAAAAGACGATGAACGAAATGATGAGGTTTGTTGGCGGCGATGTGTTTGAAACCAAAGTTCTGTCTTAACATTTCAAAATTGTTTAAGGGTGTTCTGAGCGTTTTTTTCCTGCGTCACAGTGCGCAGTATGAGAAAAGACAACGCTAGCCGTTAAAGGGACTTCGTGGATCGGTGCTGTAACTGAATGGTGGCGTTCTTGCTAATCTGTCACACTGTCAGCTGTTTTCGCGACGTTTCAGAATTGTTTCACCAACTCCGCAAGCATGCGTTAAATAAAAGTGTAAACGAAAATAAACACAGATATATATATACATTTATGAAAAGGTAAATGTTTAACCACGATACGCAAGCGACGTTTTCATTAACGGTTACGGCTTTGACATGTTCAGAGAGCACAAGCTGGAGGTGGAAACCGTGACGCGAAAACTGACTGGTGACGGAATGGACATCGAGGAGCTGAAACGTCGATCGAAACAGCTCGACCATTCGCAACAGGAAGTCAAAGATTTGAAAAAACAACTACGAGAACAGAATGATTTGCTTCGAAGAACGACCGTGGACCTTGATGACACCGTGAGGGTTATATTTTGTATAGAATTTGCAAGAGACTATTCGCACAATCTTAATGGTACACTAATACATTTATCAGAAGATGCCGCAAGATACCCAAATTGGTGTATAACCAGCGCGGTATTTTTCAGGCCGCAGTTTTAAGTACGAAATTATTATTTTTCAATAAATTTCGAAGTCCTGGGAATATGCAAAAGTTTTATTAAACTTGCTCGTGGACATCGAAAAATCATATTGCCAGACTCCTCAAGGCAATGCTTGCTTGCAAAAATAACCAGTAACAATTGTTTGTTGCTATCACATCATTGTTTGACTGGCTGTAATTTCCTGTCTGTCCAAACAGCGTACAATGAGAACTGTTCGCTGTTGGTGCCGACAGTGGTGGCCCGAGGCTTGTGGGATGATGGTCTTCGTATGACGTCATCGTGTTCAGTCAACCGTGTTATGTGTTAAGACTTTTTTGCTGAAGACCCTTTTTCTAATAATGCACAATTTAAAAAAATATTTCTTTCAATTGGCAGGGGGCACGTGGGCTATGGTATGACTGGTGTAACTGGAAATGCAAAATAGCATGCATGAAATAAAAACAAAACTTAGTGAAAACCTGAAAGTTTGGAACATAAAAGTGGCAAAGATACAACATCAAAACTGTTCATACTGTTGAAAACTCTCGGTCGGCACAGCATCGGGTGCGCGATGCACCACGAACGGGATGTACGCTAAGAGTAGCATGTATGTGTATGCAGCTGGAACAAGCAATGATAGAATGATCACGGCATGTGATCCCTATTGTTGCTTGCTGCCACAGTGTGAAGCCTTGCGCGCTTGTCACTCGGGCTCTCTGACCGCAACAATGCCTTGTGGTAAGAAGGTGGAATGACATTGCAAATGGTACTTCACAGTGCTTCTTAAATTAATCCCATTTAAAGGGGAAATTATCCCATTTAAAGGGAAAAACATACTTTAAAGTGATCACACGTTGCAAATAACAGGGTAAGAGCAAGCGAAAAAATGCAGAGCTACATGGAATCAAAATATCTGAAGGTCGAAACAGGAAACATTTGAGACGGTTGTGACTAAGGGCATAAGACAAAAAGTACCAAAAAGAATTAAATGACAGTCTGACATAATTTAAAGTTTCTAAAATCATTGTAGAATTACCACAAATAAAATACTGACACTGAAAAAGTTCAATTAGTGTAGAAAGAAAATCCGCGTAAACTGACAGCGGTCCCGCGACCGTCACATCATGCGCCTCACTCAAAGACCACCGCTGAATGGCGAACTTTGTGAAGGTGTGTTCGGTCGCCACTCCTCTTCATCTTCTGTGGCACTGTACTAGGTGGCCAGTTCCGCGTACACCAGTGCGTCACTGTGGTAAACAGTTGTAAGAACAATCGTTTACACTGATAAGCTGATGATTTTGCCTTGCTTGATCTCCCTGAGCAGGATGCCAAACATGCACTTGGTTTGGAGTTGCATGCAATAAGGTTGATATGTAACTCAGTGCAAGAGACGGGACAATGACTTCACGAACCTGACTTCAGTGTGAGCGGTAAAGCACTGGAATAGGTAAAGAAGTTTAGTTGACAGTCACGAGCTAACTAGGACAAAAGAGGTGTTGACACCCGCATTGGTAAAACAAACTCAGAAATGCGCGAGCAACAACCTTAAGTGGTCGCGAAACGAGAGCTTTTGATCATCGCGGAGCCCTCATTTTTCGGGCGGTCATTTCTACCATCCTTACGTAATGTCGTTGACCCTGGTTTTTTTCACAAAAGCAAGAGGTAGTTTACGAAAACTTCCCGGTGTGACGCTGACGCTACACAACAAACTGCGATGCATAGAGATTTGTAAATCTCTGATAATAATCGGTCCTTTTCTACTCCGAAATGAGAACTTTGCCGTGATGTTTCGGCCATTTTACCCGAATCTCCCTGGGTTTGAAGTATGATGAGGCTTTTAAGATGATGGTAGTGAAAAGCAAATGAAAAAATTTTATTGCAGGTGTTGCTGTGGTTTACATGTTTTTAAAGTCCTTTGCCTGCGAATAAATGGCAAGGAGGCTAAACCGTTCCGTTCCCTGAAACGTATTGCTTTTTTTAGAGAACGAAACTCAGCATGTTACAAAATCAGTTTGAAGACCGGGTTGCAGCTGTTGATGATCACCATCGCGCACGTATCGACGGCCTGTTGCTGGAGAAGTCAGAGACGAAACTGAAGCTGGCAAAAAGTTGTAGCGATTTACAGGACGAGAAAATAAAGAGAGAAACCGCCGAGACAGTGATGAAGGAGTCGGCGATAAAAGCTTATAAGGTTTGTGTTGATGTTGTGCTGGTGGGGTGCAGTTTCGTAGAAAAGATGTGAAGAATAGGTGTGCTGTGAAATCAGCACCCTGTATTTTTCCCGTTGTGACTTGTCAGTGAAATGTTTTTCTGACTTTAATGTTCGTAATTTTGAAAATAGCGTTGTTTGTTCTGTCGCGCCTATTGCACAGCAAACAGCCCTGACCTTTTGTAGCTTCGGCAAAAGAAGTTTGTCAATAAAGTGATTCTCCATTACCGAATGAACTTGCCGCTCTTTTTGATGCATGCAATCCTTCCTGCATTTCTTATTAACATAAACCGAAGTCTTTCGCTCAAATTCAATCGATCTTCCATAAGAATAACGCCCTTTAGCTGGCAGCATTGCCCGCGAGCGTGTTCTTCTTCACCGAGAACCGCGTGCTTTTCACAGGCGAAGCTTCGAGAAAGCGAGGATCGAATCGCTTCAATCCAGCGAACACTACCCGTTGACAAGCAGCTCGCAAGCATCGACCCTGACAGCACTGAGCTGGAAACCGACGACTCCCGTATTCACTTCGAGGAGACGCCCCGCGTCAGGTCTTCCGACAGTCTGAGCAACGAGATCGACCTGAGTGATTTGATTGATCGTTTGGTGGGACCGCAGCGAGTGGCAAAGCAAGTCCTGATCGATTCACTTTCGGACCAAGACGAGTTTTTGTCTCCTGCAATCTCGGAATTGTCAAGGAAACGGGGAAGGTAACTTGCGTCTTTTGCTTAAAACCTACTTTTTCGCCTTCTTTCCGAAAAAAATGACGTGATTAGGCTCGGTTAACACGTGCGAGGTGACAAGGCACCTGTTTCATCAGAGTCTATTGTTTCAACAAAGTGCTACATAACAAACATAAGGTCAAGTTGCACACTTATCGTCGCTGACGCCCTCGCAGTTAAATTGAAGACAGGTGGTGCTTTTCCGTTATTCGAAAAAAATTAAGTCTCTATATTCCACGATGCAGCTTCGTTTCGTTGTGAAAGTCTACTTTTGATGCAACTAGTTTTAATGAGTTCCTGCTGCTGCTTCTGCAACAAACTTACTGCACTCTTTTCGCGTTTATTTGAGCGATACGGCCTGTAAATGTGGAACTGCCGACATTTGGTTTTACAAGCGGCCCCTCGACTCTTGACAATTTAGGAAAATAAATCATAGGCGCGAGCTTTAAAAGTAAATCAGTTGCCGAACTTCGCGCAAGAGTTACTCTCATGTCCGATACTTGAAACATAAGTGGCCACTTTTCATCGATGCTTCTGTGTCGGCTTTGTTCAGCTTTTCTGTGGTTTCCAACAGAGTAGTTTAAAGAGTCTTGGAGCGAATTTGAAAAAATCTTTTCTCCTCGTCCGTTTCAATTCGACCGCCCTCCGTATACTTCAGTTTCTTTAACCTATACCCACTTTTTCACGTTCTTTCCAAAAATTTTGCGGTTTGTTACTGGCACACTCTTCCTCTGTTTAAACTTGACATGAATAGCTTATATACATTTGTTTGTAGCTCATAAATAAATAGTGAATATTTGGCCAGTGTTTAACTCAAAGCGATTTCAGATTCAAACTTGTACATGTCGTTACAAGCGTCTACTTGAAATTATGCCACTTAGTTGTTGTTATGTGCTCAGTTGGCCTTTGCGAAACGAACTTCAATATTTTCAAATACCTTTCAATGCAGCTCATGTAGGAGCCCATACAACTAAGTCAGTTAGATCACTTATTTTGTGATGGTTAAAGTAGCAGTGTGTTATTGCCAAAAGTTGTTACGGTTGGCTTATCAGGAATTGTAGCAACTGTAATATCTACTCTCACGCATCACCAACTAGCCAATGACCGATTATGTTTAAGTGTTTCAGTCGCAACAGCAAACCTGGATAAAATGCGGAGAGGTCATGTTGCCAAACCTATAATGCATGCGAGAATGTGTCAGTTTGAAATCACCACCAAAACGAAAGTTCAGTTTTTCAATAAGATATTAAACGTTGAGTCGGTGTCTTGCCGCTAAACTTTGTTCTCAGCAACGCAGGTATTGTGCGAAAAAATATTCAACGGCATGTTTTTTTCGACTAACTAGCCCATATTGCAATATCCTTGTGTCAGCTTTTAGAAGAGAGTTATCGTGCCCAGCAGAAGTACACAGAATTTTAACGTGTTTAAAGAAGGAACGCACGACTAGTCATTGTAGCAAGCTATTTTCGTAGCATTAACTCTCGACTTTTATATTTCCACATTACAGAGTTGCCACGGCACCCCCCATACGTGAACCACTTCGCTTCAGTGTTCCACCTATCGACAGGCATTCCAGCGTGCCAGGAACATCAAACCCGGTTGATTTCCAACCCCCTCCTGTCTCCAGCACGACTGTTCCTGGATCCTCCGAAACAGAAGAAGATGAGACGAAACCCAAGAGACGAGGCTCCCCAGGCATTATATATTAAATCGCGTCGGTGCCGGTGCAACATCAAAGGCAAGCTGCGGGTGCTGTCTGGTTTTCTGCACATTGCGGCCCTTTTTCCACGGGGGTGTGCACATGTTAGAAGCCTTTCGTTGGCATACACAAAGCACAGTTTGTGTGATGCGCCTTTCTCCGTGGAACATCAGACTAGCTGCTATCCACTGCTGATTGCAAGGTGAGAGACATGGTGGTACTTGGAATTTTGATTCAACAAGCCTTGACTTCACGTAACAGCGTGTTGACGCTTCATAAACGCGAACATCACACAATTTTTTCCGTTTCCTCAGGAAAGAAATTGACGGGTACGAGCAGAAGTCTCTTCCATCACCATTTGTTGCTTTAAATTTTGATTCCAGGGACCATCCTGGTTTTGGTTCCAGTGACATGACCACCATGATTTTTATTCCATTTTAGACCATCCTTCGCTTCCTGAAACGCCGCGAAGTTCTTCATGGACTATTTTTTCGCCTTGTGCCAATGCGTTGTTGCATGGTTGCTGCCAGTTGGAAAAAAATTAGCCAGCCACTCGATGTCTAATTGGTCCGATAAAATGTTTGCTTACACAGTTTGATCCACCGCAGTGTCTGTCACTTTTCTAAAAAAAGAATGATCGTTCAACTCCTATTTGCTGGCTAATACTTAGCGATATGTGAGAAAGCTTCCACGCTGGTGTCTTTTTGTAATACTGTACTGTCGAAATACGTACGTCGTTCTTTATTGTTTCTTCAATACCTGCTTTTCCACGTGCAATTTCAAAATACCCATTTGTTGAATGCACTGATGTGTAAATTGCACTTCGGAGTTGTGTCGTTCATTGCATTCGTTGGCTGTACGAGCAGCGTGCTGTTTCCTAGTGAACTGCATGAATATGGATCTGGCGAAACTTCAAATAAATGCCAGGTTTTCGTATCAGGCGAATTTGCGTGTTTTGGTCTCCCTGATTTGATTTTTAAGATGTTCTTCACTTTATTTGTCCTGTTTTGGTAGAAGTTTTTCACAGCGCAGTTGAAGAAAGAGTCATCAATCGTATTTACTAGAAGTTGGAATGATGTGGTAGCGTTGTTGAACCCGCCAAGGTCCAAAGAGTTCCACTTACGTTCATCTGAAGATGGAAGGTTAAACACACTGCCAACTTTTCCAGAAACAGTTTTTAGTTGTTAATTTCCAGACAAACGCAAACGTGTGTACAGAAACTCTTTATTCCACTACAACACACTAAGAACGAAAATATATCCCGCGAACGTGCTCGTGGGTCAACAGCATCATAGGTAATTTCAGGGACGCAGAAGAGGGGTGAAATGATGGGGCATTGCTCCCTGTTCTTCTAAAAGGGGCAACGGGGGCGGCGGCAGGGGCGAATTAAGGTTGTGTGGGGCCCCTGGCTGAAACTTACAAAGGGGCCCTTTCTATATATATTAAACTGTCGTTAATAGGGAAAAATAAATGAACGAACTGAAGTATTTGTATTATTGAAACAAAAAAAGCTTGAGCAAAAAAAAACGAATCGTTAACCAATGTGGACGTCACAAACTCATTGATTTCAAGTCTCCATTTGTTGCTTTGCTACAGACTTGAAACCATATCGATAAATGTTCACAAAACACCGGTGAAATATTTTCAATATACAGTGGCACGCCGTCAACAACCACCCCGCTATCACGACCACTTTAACGCGGTCTTGCCTATTTTAATACATTACCTTTTGTTTCACTAACGTGACCACCCCGGTATCCAGACCGCGGCCACAACCTTGCTGTCGCAAAACTACTAATCGAACACCGCGTAACACGACCGCCATATTCTATCGGTATCCTTACGATGGAAAACAGGTAACCTGTCAGCAGCAATTTGCTCAGCTGCATCACGTTGTCCTGAAGCATCCTGAATGCAGGGATGTAGGCGTGAGTGCAAGCGCAGTAAGTGCCAATGTAACGTAACAAACTCATACTGTAAACTCTTCTCGAATTTGTACTGCCGCCATCGACTTTTTCCGTTGTGTGATTTTATAGTACAGTAACGATAGGCTATAGCAGCACGTAAGAAAAAGCTAAATAACTTTCAATCAAGGAAAGAATTGTAGAAATGAAGTGATCGCGATAATACATGAAACCTTTAGGAATGCAAGTGCGTTGCGACCACTCCAGCCGGCAGCCCAGCCCCCCAACACGACCAATTGAGTGCCGTCCAGTAGATGGTCGTGCTAGCGGAGTTCCGCTGTATATGTATATATATCCAAATGGCATTTTTGAGGTTAATAAAATTTTCTTTAAACATTATTTTCAGAAAAAATCAGCTTTCCATACCAGATTCCCGACCAAAATAACACTAACCTAACCAAAATTTAAATTTACCTACTACAATAGCCCAGTTTGTTATGTCATAAATTGATATGGTAGAAATGATAATTCTACTCATCGCAATTCAGTAATTCATTTTTCTGTTCACAATTCACGGACAATCCGTAAGACTGTTAGTAAGAACAAGAGCATGCACTCACTTATCAAAAACTGTTGTGAAACTCACTTTCACTTATTACGTATGGTAGTACGTTCACTCATAAGACATAACACTACTGAATTGTGTTTATTTTTCTACTGCACTTGCAATATAAAATGGCACTGAACATAATTCTTAACTCAAAGCACATCTTTCGTCTCACTAAAGTCGTAAATCGAATGAGTCATTGAGTTTAGCGTGAGCAAGTTTAGAGTTACTTGAACGAATTGTAAACAGAACTAAGACGTGCGTGATGCGGTTTAATTCTTGTTCTTAGTTAACGTTTTAAGTAACTCGTTATCTGCCGATTTTTATTATTGCGTTTATTCTGTTTTAAGTCAATCATCAAGAATTGTACCAAATAATGGCGATTCACATAAAAGTAGTATGTACCAAAATGTCCAAACTTGCATCTTGGAAGTAAACAGTACCAGAATTGGT
>JGI24021J15306_10004862_pt1 | contig 15784 bp, 6 predicted proteins | sample Ectturendosymbi1_FD_15306 | JGI IMG/M metagenome (IMG submission 15306)
TTGGAGAGCCCAAGTCCTCGTTGTCACTCAGGGAACAAAACGAAGGTTGGTGATTGATTATTCTACTACAATCAATCGTTTTACGTTATTGGACGCTTATCTCCTTCCAAAAATTGAGGAACTTGTAAATACTGTTGCACAAGACAAATATTACAGTTCATTAGATTTGCGTCCTGCCTATCATTAAGTACCGCTTTTGCCGGAAGAAAAACAATATACCGCTTTCGAAGTTTCTGGCCGTTTATTTCAATATAAACGACTTCCGTTTGGCGTCACTAACGGAGTTGCTGCTTTCCAGAGGTGTATCGATAATTTCATAAAAAGATTCAATCTGAAAAAGGTCTACGCCTATCTGGATGACATAACAGTCACCGGGGCTACCCTTGCAGAGCATGACATGAATTCAAAATTTTGACTTGATGCGGCTGATGGGTGCAACGTCACTTTAAATGAAACAAAGTCGAAGTTCCGCACGACCACTCTCGATATGTTTGGGTAAAGAATTTCCCACAACCAAGTGAAACCCGACCCTCAAAGACTGCAACCCTTGCTAGACCTCCCGCCGCAGTCCATTGCCAAAGAACTCAAACGTGTCTCAGGCATGTTCTCGTACTATTCGAAATGTATCTCTAACTTTTCTGAGAAAGCTAGTCCTTTGCTACACGCTTCCACTTTCCCCCTTGACGATGACACCTTGAATTCCTTCCAAATATTAAAAGACGATTTAGCTAAGGCTTGTTTAAGTGCTATAGGGGATGACTTGCTTTTTGAAGTCGAGACCGACGCATCAGATTTTGCCCTGGCGGCCATACTGTCACAAGATGGTCGGCCGATGGCATTCACACTGTCTGTTGCCTTCCGGGTGATAAGGAGTCGAAGTACTGAACGCAATTCCAAGATTCCGGAGCTTCCGAGAACTTCATTGAGACAAGGTCGCTAGAACGTGGAATTGCGTTCAGTACTTCGACTCCTTGTCACCCGGAAGGAAACAGCCAGTGTGAACGCGTGAATCAAACCGTGTGGAGGACAACTAAGCTTTTGGTGCACGGTAAACACCTGCCCGAAGAAAGGTGGGAATCTGTTCTGTTGGAAGCTTTGCATGCGATCCGTTCTCTCGTGTGCCTCTCGACGAATGGAACTCTGCATGAACGTTTGTTTCGTTTCTCTCGCAAAGCTATGTTCTGTGCCGCACTTCCTTCGTGGCTGCTCTCGCCAGGTGCTGTGCTTCTGAGACGTTTTGTGCGAAACAAGGGAGAACCGCTGTGCGACCCTGTCGAACTGATTGAGGCTAACGGAAATTACGCCGTCATACGTCACAGATAGACAAGAGAGCACTGTGTCAACGTCTGACTTGGCTCCTTACCCGAGACCACATGAAGCCCAAACCCAACGTCCTTCTGATGCGCCTGTCCTCAAACTCTGAGGTTTCTCAAGCACTCGACGCCGACGCAGCTGACGACTGTGATTCCGGCGCGACACCATGTGACGGTGAACTTGAAGTGTCCGACGACGGCTCGCCAGCGCCGAACTGTGATTCACCTGTACCCATGTTGCGACGTTCAACACGACAGCGACGAACCCCTGACCGCTACGGGGAATGGACGGTATAACCGGAAGCATTTACCCTTTTGCTTATTTTTATTTGTTGGGGAGATTGTGAGGAATTTGCCCCGCTTGAACGGAGATTCGTGATTGATGGCCCGGCGCTGATCAGTGCTGATTAGAAGTTGACGTGTTACCGTTTTGTTCTGTGATTCTCAGTCGTGAAGTGACGTTCAACTGTTAAGTGGACTTATGACTTTTAGTGATTCGTCGTTATTTATCGTTTCTTTACTTGTTTTGTTCAGATGTGTTGTAGGTCAACTCATTAAAATCTGGCGTTAAACGCCTCAATAGGTCTGCTTCTGTAACAACGTGTATAGTGGCGGTTCAATCACAATTATGTGGAGCCTTAACGATTTCCTCAATGATTTCTATTTACCTTGCCGGCGAGTAAAAATCAGTCTTGTCAAGACATTAAACTCCGACCTACTTTTCATAAGCTCAGTGTTTCAACTTTCTGATGTTAATTGCCACCCTATCCTATAGTAAACAATTTGAAATCATTTAACTGCAACGAAAAGAGTCAACGACAAAATCTAACGTAAGTAACAAGATGCTTTTTATTTTGCAAGGGCTGAGGGAATTGACTCTGCCATTACTTACAGATACTGAGATAACTTGCACAGGGGTGTATATTAAAATTTTGGGCAAGCTCTCAGAAAGGGGATCCAAAGCATCGCCATTGCGAAAGGTAGATGTGGAATTACGTGAATAAAAGAGTTAAATCTGTTTCACGTGTCAATTAACTAAATTCAAGAGCATACGATACATACGAAAGGAACAAAATTTTGTAAAGTTTTGCAGCTACATGATTGAAAGCTGCCTCCTATGGCACATTTTCCTATAATTTTTGCTTTGTTTTGAAAAACATTTGATTTGCTTCCAAGCTTCTTTAAATGTTGCTCCAGAGCGGTACATCATCTTTTTAACTAAACAATGGTGCAAAGATTTCAAGGGGGTCACGGATCTCTGAAAAAAGATGGCCCGAGGCGACTGCCTCCTTATCCTTCCCTAACATCCATCCTTGAGCTGGCAATCTGTCTTGTGTGCAAAGCGCATGTAAGCAAAATGAAACTAAATTTGAATTCTTCCCATTAGGGATTCAAATTACGCAGATAAGGTATTGTATTTTCAAGAAGCCCGTGATTTGTACAAATTTAATTACATGGCAGTGCTAATTTATCTTTACATGCAGCTGAGCGCGGTCAATAAGTTTTGTGATTCTGGGTTTACTATTGTGTTTACAGTTTAATTCCATCTCATATTTCAGTGAAGTCAGTTAAATTTAGCAAAGTCTCATCAAACAATTTAAATGAAGTAAGTCTAAAGTAGCTACAAAGTTTTTACTGAATAGGTTGAACATAGCCAAATAGCTTACGAATTATGAAAAATCCAAACATATTTCAAACGTGGTGAAAGACTCTAGCCTAGCGCATACGATTATCAACTACAGACGTGAATAAATTGCTCAAAAATTAGATGACAACGGGATCCACTTCTTATATGCGCGAAAGTTTTGTAGAAGGCCCACGTTGGAAGTCAGTGCCTCAGAGAAAAGTCGCTGCTCAGTTTCGGTTACAGCTCCTGTTTTGACGTACATCCGAAGCGTATAAAAACCGTACCGGTATAAGCGCAATCGTAATGGCGACCGCGATGACTTCTTGCTCAAGTGCAATTATTAGTAGCACGATAGTTTCTTTGTCGAAACTGATCAAGTTTCACGTGATTATCACAATTTTTGAGCATAATTGTGTCTATTTAAGGTCTCGGAATTAATGTGTTTTCATATTAAATGCATATATACCACTAGTTGCTATACCACCACGATGGGCGTAGCCAGTAGCAATTCCATAATGTGCCCCCAATTTGGCCAATTTTACAAAAAGGTCGTACGCAAACAATAAGGCTTGTCCCCCTAAATTTTTTAGCAAACTCGGTCCCTGGTGCCAGGACAAATCCCTGTGGGACGCCGTTCTTGAGGCCACGTAACCTGTTCCGTTTGCCGTTGCCGGTGGCAAACGTGAAGCTGCGATGACCAACCATCTCCATGATCATGCAGAACATGTGGCTGTCAAGGTGAGGCCGCGATGCCATACAGTGTCGTAGGCTGCTGTGAGATCGATAATCATAGCTCCGCCCTTCTTAGCCAAAAAGCTATCCTCGTTGTCCTGTGTCAGCAGGATGACCTGATCTATGGTCGACCAAGGGGCGGATCCAGGGGGTTTCTTATAGGTTAGATGCTCGATAACGCTGATCTTGTTTGCAGTGAGCCCCTCGATGTTCAGTTGGAGTATGCTGGGAGTTGGGTCGTCTTCGGCAGCATCTCTGCTGCCACGCCTTTAGAAAGGCGTATTCCTACCTGTTACGGCGCGCAGCGACGACTCTTCCTTCGCCTTTGTTTAACCGCTTCAAGCTGCGCATCCGGTGATCAATATTTTAATATGTGCAACTCTCTACGTTCAAAGAGTGTGATTCACTCTTTGAACGCCGCCTTAAAGTCTAATATTAATGGACTGCCTTGATGGATTGCACTGACACTTCTACAGTAGCATCCTTTTTGCAATTCCCTGGCGTGGGCGTTAGAGGACGCTCGTCGAGTTGAGGAACTGTTTAGTCCTCCTGTCGCCGTTTTGCGTCTGCGAACAGGAGGTTGAGATAGACCTTCGTCTGCTTTGCAGTCTCGAACAGTCGTAACAAATAAAGTTGTTTTTCTGTTTTGCCGCGCTTAGTACGATAAAAGTACAGCTCGGGTAACTAGAACTTTAGTAAAGTTTTGGCCCTAGTGTAACCAAATTTTGCTAACCAATTCAGAGTGTTTCTGTTGACCGAAAAGACGAGAGATTTGAGCTGTGGAAAGTACACCGTTTTTTGGTATGTAAGTTTGTCATATGTCTCTTGGATAAATTAATCGAGCAGTTGCAGCTTGCCAATCGGCACTGAAGTAATACCTTGATCGCAATCAAGCGTTTGAGATGCATGTTTGAATTTACGGTAAATAGCCGCGTTACGCGCTTGTCTAATCGTTAATTGTCTGTAGCGCGCTCAGCTATCGGTGTGAAGTTTTCTTGCTCAGTTAGCTGCGCTGGGTGAAACCCCTAGAAAATTTTTCGTCCCCCCCTGGAAGATGTGTTGGACACAGTTTAAAAATATTGGACATATTTTAAAACATTTGGGCCGCTCTCAGAAAACTCTTCGACACCCCGGTGTCCCAAGCTGGTTACGGGCCTGCCTGTCATACTCCACCAGTGACAGTCAATCACAACTCAGATGGTTAATGTTACATTACAACGTGATACAGTGCTAACTAAGTATTGCATATTGTTACTGGTGTGCTTCAAATAAAATTTTATGGAAACCACCGTACTGATTCGTGTGGCGCCGCACAAAACTGCTCGAGGCTTATCGGGACAAGTTCGTACACAAATGTCTTGGAACCAAGCTAGAGAATTGTACCGCCGCACACGAAAGTTACCAACCTTGTTCTCACACATAATGCATACGTTACTCACATTTATTATATCAGCGCATGCACCACAGATCCTTAGGCTTAACATAAGTGTGAAACTCATGCGATCCTTCAAGTGCGTGAGATATTAACGATACACTGGTGGAGAGCTCAGTTCAACGCTTACTCACTTTCGGAATTCCTGATGAGATCATGTACGCGTCTCCAATTGTTTCTATCTTGTAAGTATCATAGTTAGCAATGATGGCGTCAAAGCATGTGTAGAGATCGTTCAAGAAAGACACAACCTGCAGATACCAATCATCGTCATTTGGACATACATTTTTGATATGTGTATGCGGTGCGCATTGTGTCACACCTGCACAAACCAAGTGAAGCGCAATGTTCCTGCGACTCAGATCTTAATCTGAGTTTGCAAATCAGAGCTACGGTTTATGAAATACGGCAATTTCACCCAAAAGAATTTCACATGGACAGCAACTGGCAATTTCAGCTGAGTTTTTGCAAGATCTTTCACATTTTTGACGAAGAGTGAAAACTGTTTGGCCTGATCTGGTAAAAGAGTCTTATTCATTTCACTCTGAAGAATGTTACAAAGAAGCTAATTCGTCCAAAATATCTTTTGTCGATTTATTCAACTGCATGAATCTTAGGTTTGCCAATACATGACTGGCCAAGAAGGACATAATCGACAAAGTTACTTAAACAAAAAAGCAACGAGGAAATCAAACACAAGACCAAACTATATAAAACAACGAAAGTCTTGTGTAGAAATGCGTCACCTCCTTTGTTTGATAATCGTGGCCAGGTTTTTGACAGTTTTTTGTTACTGTTTCATGCTTTTGTGGAGTTCAGTAAGACTCGATTTCATAGGTCATTCTTTCTTAAAGCAAGGGTCAATTATGACCAGGGGTGTGAACTTAGTTGTATGTAGCCTATACATACATTCATTTTAAATACAAAATATTGTTCGCAAATCGGCATTGGTAACAGAAGTGCGGAATGTTTTATATCAAAGCTGGCCAAAATAGGTGAGTTTTACTGGTAAAATTACAGAAAAATGGCTAAAATCTTGCCGTAATTTTGTTATCACACCAAACTTGTTAGGCAACGCCGTTTAGCTTTCGGAAAATGTTTGGAAGTAGCCTACGTTTTCTGCCCCAACCTTCCGACCACTACACTGAAGATAAGTCAACCGCTCAAGCTCCCATCTCATTTCAACAAAAAAACTTCTGACAAATATCTAGCTCCACCTGTAAAGAATCTGACATTTTCGCTGATGAAGAAGATTTCGATTTCCGAAAGTGGACAAAAAGACAAAACAATTTAAACAGTGTAAGCAAAGGTGTACCGTGTACGCGACAGGGACCTGGTGCTCCCTAACGTTGTAAAATGTCTCAAAAGCAGACGAATAGTGACAGTGCATGTTAATTTTACGGTAAAATGCCTCTATGATGGGGACAGCAAAAATCGTGGCCGACAGGTTTGCCATGACTGTCCAATGCAACGTGTAAATTGTGATGTAATGAAGTTGATACTTGCAAATGACGAGGCGCTGACATTTCTTCTGTTAAGATTGGCAAAAAGACTTGACGAAATTTTCCTGTTAGCTCTTTATTTTCCTGATGAATTGTGGTCTTGAGGCCCAAGAGTCGAGTAAGTGCGTGTAAGTGTGGGTATCATGCACAAACCATGTGTAAAATTTAGTTTAAACCTCATTGCAGAAATTAAAAATATGTGCGGAACTAAATCAATAAAGCAAGTTAAGCAGGGACCTGCATTGGTGTGCTGTTCAACGCTATGGTTGTAAAACCGCATATGTCGCTGAAATATATCGTGCATTTCTCAAAGCTTTCGGGTTCAACCACTTCATTAGCCATCAACCTCAGAACAACAGACCTGAAAACAAAACAATAACAATTGAATAAAATTAACAAATAATTAAATTAAATAAGATGAAACACAGTTTGTCATAATTTCAAAAACTCTTCAATCTTCTGCGCCCTTTCTTCGCAAAGTGTGAAGAAACAAAGCTACATCGCAGAGTTTCCTTGTAATGTCAAACAAGAGCGTTTTTTGAGAAAAAAATAGCATGTATCGAATTTTTTACCCATGTCCACCATTTAGGTATACAGCACTTTGTTACAGGTGAAAACGAAACCCTGCACTTTAATTTACAAAACAATTACCCTCAGTCTTGAATTTCAGAAAATTATGCCAAAAGATTTGAAAATTTATGCAGAAGTTACTCTTTGCATAAAAGTGTAATTCCGCAATATGCTAAAAACCCGTTGGACTTTCAGGTAAATGTACATGATAGCGAGGAAATCTTTTCATCACCTGTAAAAGACTTGTCTGTAATCTAAGAAAACTAAACGTTGTAAAGGCTTCCAGCAGAATGATACCATCTTTCGTCTTACCTCCTTGACTAATTTTCCATCTGCTTGCAATTTTACGAGTGACAGAAGTTTGCCCTTTGAAACGAATTTTCAAAAACAAGCACCAACATCAGAGCAAGCTTTAAGCTTTGTATAAATGCATTTTCCTTGCTTGAAAAACAGCTCACAGGACTTACGGCGGCAACATGCGCATAAGAAGTTGTTCCGTCTTTTGCTTTTCTGCGCTTAGCTCATTGGTTCTTTTGCAAACTTCTTCCTCCAAATGCTTGCTATGATCTTCCAACTGTTTCATCATGAATTCCACAATGTTGTGCTTTTTGCCCCGATTCATCCTCTTAATTTCAGAGTACACGGCGCTGTAAAACCCACTTACATTTGAGTTTCACGCTGTCAGCTGGCTTCCCAAACATTTGAAATTAAATTCGAGCGAAATTCATCTTCCGTCGCTTGTGAAAACGCAAACGCAACAAACGACAATCGACGTTTTACATGAGCGGTGAAAAATGCGAAGGTTTTGCGCAGACAAATATAACCACATACACTAAATTTACTTGCGTAAATTAAGAGATGCACTGGGCCTCGTTCCTCTCAGGATCGTTGTATTTTGGTTCATGCGCTTTTCCAACCTTTTCAATATCATTATTTACCTATGGTCATGAGGGATTTCCCCACAGCTGAAAACTACTGCTTAACATATGTCTGATTGTGATAAACAGTGATCACTGATCAGTAAATTTTCGGTGTTAAATACTTGAACGTCATTCTCTCTTCCGGTTTCTCTATCCAGCACCGCTTTGCTATGGTCACGATCTCCCTCGGAGTATCTCCTTCGGAAAAGTGAGGCCTGAAGACAGTTTTAGATAACAACAACGATGCGAAACTAACTGTAGAGTTTTTCAACACTTTGCATACGTTAACGCAAAATTTCGCTAGTAACTTTCAGCATCTTAGTACAGATTATAAATCGAGGTTTTTCTAAAGTGTATAGCTATTTTTAGGAAGGATCGACTACACAAAGGCCGCTTGTTGCCATTTGTGTAGGACTCAAGAGCAGGATAAATCGCTACCAAATGATTGTGTTAACCTTGTTTGCTGTCGAAATACGATTGGAAGCATGAATGAAAAATAAAATTGGACTTTATTGTGACATTACAAAAGCTATCGCGCTACGTGTCCTAAAGAATAAAACCAAAGGAGATTGCATTTTTAGCATATGGAAAATGCTTGTACAGTTGGATATTAGAATGTTGATGTCCAAAGCATGCAAGGGTTGATGTGCTTCATTAAATTGTTTATGTCGCTGATGCGCCAGCTGCCATTTTTCATTTCAGTTAATGTATCATCAATTTTCAAATACCACGTAGATGAAGCTGATTAGCTGCAGATTCATTTTGAAATTGGGGCATGAAAATATGGTTTACTTTGAAAGCGAAATGAACGATTACCTCAAATACAACTTTTTCACCCGTTCGATAACTTCTTCGCTTGAAAGTTCATGCATTGCAAATGGAGGTTTTCGAAGAATAATTTCCTGTTGTATAAACAGAATGACGTTTTCTATGCCATATAAGACGATCAATTTCGCATACTGTATGACGTCTAGCCCTTCAAAAATGTAAAGCAAGATCCAAATTTGTCCAATGCTTCTAATCAAAAACTTGCTTTTACCTGATATTTCTTTTTTATTCAAACGATGTTTTGTGTATTTTGGTATGTGCCTATTGCTACACTTTAGTTTTCTTCACCTCTGCTTATTTTATTTGTTGCACGTACAACGCGAGTCAGGGCAGAATATCAATAATTTATTTTGTTTTTTGCACGGGCAGCTTCAGTAGCTTTAAACGGATTATAAACAGTAGAAATAACTTTGCAGAAACATTTTCACTATGCATTTTGGAGTAAAGTTGTTCCTGAATATTTTTTCATCTTTACGGGCAATTTTGCATTTTATAATCTAAAACAGGGGTTCTCAACCTATTTTCTCCCCGTTGCCAGCTTCCTAACATAAAATCTACCCCCTGTTTTTTGTTTGCTCACTAGCGCTGCAGAAAAAAAACAAAATACTGTAACTACAGCATCATTAAATTTACCCCCAGGATAGGTAAAAATTACCCTCAGGGGTAAATTTACCCTCGGTTGAGAACCCCTGATCTAAAGTCTATTGTAGTGAGTTACTTAAACCTTACTTATAACTAAAACTGGTTGGTTTTTTTATTTGAACACACAACAAACTTGTTTTTCGGTGAAACGACGACGAACAATTTACAAACTAGAGTCACAACTCTTTGATTTGCGTGCTTATACCATCAGATGCTTTTTTCATTGTGGCATATATCAGTATAGAAGCTTGGCCAGTAAATAATTTATGCCTAAGATGACATCCTCAGAAATTTGAAAACTGGTTAAAAGCCCTTATTTTGAGGTGTGTATGCTGTTAGTCAAGATCGTTTGCAAAGGAAATATAAAAAGCCATCAGCCTTGAAAAATAAAAATAAAGAAGTTTAACCTAAAATGAATGTATTTTTGAAATTTTTCTTCCTTTGTGTATGGTCAGAGATGAATTGAAGATGTGTGGGACCTAGAACCATTTTAGGTTTTCTCCACCGCTGCAGCAACAGCTCTTTCGCCACAACCGTTTTCTAAATGTGTTTGTGAATAAATGCTTTTTTATGCTACGTGATAAGCTCAAGCCTAAACACAAATAAAGTCACTGAAGCGGATTCATGCTGATGAGATTTTAATTAATAGTAAATTTAAGTTGCCGTGACTTTGCCATTGTTAGAAACTCAAAAGTGACAAAATAACACTCAAAAGCCTAGAGTCCCAAGCAGACGCTTCGCCAGGTTTAGCTTGATCGGAGCTCAACAAAAATACTGGGAGGGCTACCAACGAACAAGATCTTCACTTATCCTGAGCATGGGTTCACATATCGCAGTTGGGGGAACCAGCACCACGAGCCTAAGCTACGTTCTGTGTGGCTTTTTGAATTGAAGAAGATTAGGTTTTAGAGGTTTTAATCGCAAACTCATCGTTTGCGCTGTCATTGAACAGGGGACAAGCTCAACAAAATAGAAAAGCTTCCACCTGTGAAACGTTTTTCGATTTTTCTGCAAAATCGTCGGGCGAAATTTGCTCGGACAACAGGTATCTCTTAACCATAAAAATATGCCTTTTACTCGTAATAAACATCTCTTTCGCCATAAAGGGTCTCATTGAGAAAAATATGAAAACGCCGGTGGAAAAGCCAAAAATATCTCTGGAAGGAGATTCGATTAGGTTACATGCATTATGCGTAATGGTTATCGCTACATATGAAAAGTTAGTAGTAAAAAGAACAGTGGGTGTCACAACTGTTCCACATTCCAAGGAAACACAGTGAGTGGTTGGAGCTACTACTGCTGCAGTAATAAAGTCAAATTAGTAAAAGAGCCGTTTGAGTTTTTTTGTGACAGTCATTTTGATGCTTAAGGCCGTTGGCGTATGGATAAGGGGAATGCTCGACCGCGTCAGCAGCTCGACCCAGTGCCAAGATACAGTAGGATATTTCAATGCCTGAATGATACCGGTAAGGTAAACTTTTGTGGAAAACAGCAGCCGAATAAAGTATTCAACATAAAGCAGTCATTCGCAATCCTCTAGTCTGTGGACTCAATTGAATCCCTGAAAAAGATTTGGTGGATTCGCAGACTCCTAGTATAAGCGATGGATTAAACATAAAGTACTATCATAAACGTTTCTGGAGTGAATTTGGCAAAAGGATTTCGATTCGTTTCACTCCCACTGAGTTATTCAGGTCGATGAAACGAGAATTGTGAACTCTAACAAATGTTTGGCTTGTCGCGTTCGTGATCATTTTTGGTCAACGTTTCAATAATTGCTGTCCAAAACTTAGGGTAACACCGCATCTTTTTCCCTCCTAGATATGCCTCTGTCCTTGCCGCAGACAACCCTTTTCTAAAAAGTATTAAAAAATAAATAAAACAATTTCAGTGCTTTATCGCATTATGCCCCATCAAACAATATTTCTAAGCGAATAAAAATAGCCTGAGATACTACATTTTCAGTGTACCGTTTGGAAACATCTCTGTTAAGCTACAAGTCTTCAAACGTTGTTGAAGTAGGTGACGCTCGCTGCGAATGGCGCCATACCTCGAATTTTTATATGTTGAAGATTTCGCAGGGAATGATAATTGAAGAGCCGATCGGGTGGCGCAACAGCAAGGGGCGCCATTACGCTTCAGTGCACGTCGGGAACGGCGATCGTCCCGGCCACGCCGCTGATTGACAGCATCATAAAGAAATACAAACACTCGTGCCGGAAACATCTTGATTTTGCTCCCGGTTTCTTGCAGTAAAAACATACTGTAGGTTGAGCCGCGTTTGAGTTGCTTACCTGACAGATTATCCCAAAGCTGTAATAATCTCCGTATTTAGATCCTACTTGACGAAGTGCAGGGTCGTTCAACAGTTCCGGGGCGGTCCACAGAAGATCTTTGTCAAATAAAAGTGCACACTGCGTACAGTAAATCTTTCCATAGAAAGCGAGGATTCATTTTGAAGACAATCCTAAATTTATATTCACTCGACATGGACCATCTGAAGGTTTCGTGGATTATATTGTTTGAAAAAGCACCTGCTCCGTAAAATTTGCTTAAGCACGTATTTTCATTGATGAAATGTATAGTCTGTTTCTGAGGCGTGAGTGCGTTCAACAAAAATGCATTCTACGTGATCTTTATTGCTACCAAGTCAATTTGTTATTCGATTTCATTGCATTCAGTTCTGCTAAATACTTATTGCAAAATTTCGTTTTCAACTACTCATATCCTTCCTCACCAACAGCCGCATTATTATAGTCGGTGACAACCGACAGCGAGTTCCTCGTCTTATTCACTCCGTGATCCGTCACCTTCAGAGCGAATCTGCCGTCAACAATACAGTTGGATGACTTAAGGCGTCCATGATGGGAAATCGGACTTGAATGAATGTACTTCATCCCCTAAACAATGTGAAGTAGAGCTATGACTTACACACGGATATTCCGTGCAAGTTTGCACGACTCTTTAAAGTACTCTTTTTTGCTGAGTTATGTATATAGGCATGCATTTCTCTGAATCGAATGAAATTAATTTACATACAATAAAACTGTTAAGCTTGTGGACACTGACAAGCATCCACAAAAAGAGCAACTGTATTCAATTCAAAGCTATACGTGGCAAACTTTGTTTTACTTGCCATAAATGAACTTGTGCTCAGCGATACCACAAACAGTAGCCTACACCAATTCTTAAAACAGTTTATGAAGCAAATACTAACCCGAACTAGATCATAAATCAAAGATAGCTTGAATGTTACGTTCAATTCGAATTCATTTCGTTCCAATAACTCGTGTAAACTCCTTCGTGAGCCAAACTCAGTGACCAAATAATGAAATTTGGAACTGGTAAACATTCCATAAACTGCAGCAACGTTTTCATGATGCAGTTCTCTCAACTGCAAACAAACAAAACGGATACATAAGAGCGATAGAGACTAACAAAGAGAAAAATCGTTGATTTGGGTATCACATTACTTTATAATGTCATATTCACAACGAAAAGAAAGGAACTGTTCAAAAATAATCGATTAAACCACAATCACAATTGCTTGGCTTATTAACCACAACCCACTTAAAATTGTCATCCATGCATCATGTGCGCCCCGCTAAAAGACATTCTCACAACGTTGATGAAAAGTACCGGTAAACTGTTTTTACTTCTAAGTGCTGTCAACTCGTTTAAGCAGTCACTCACACGCAGTGAGTTGGTAGGGAAAAAATGGGGAAGCTTCTTCCATAAACAGAAACAGCATGCTACTCAAGAGTATTTCCCTGCTCTAATAAATAAGAAGTTGCCGCCTCTAGTCTGGGCACCTACAAACTTAAAAATGGGTTCCGGTCCTTCCTTCTGCCTCACTCACAACAGCACTGCTGCAATAGTTCTTAGTCCGACTGTTCAACCGTACGCATGATGAAACAATTTTCTTTTCGGGTTTCCAATATATCTACCTCATATCAGAGCTTGTGTTGCAGATTACCTTAGCAGAGTTACCAAAACGATCCAGTCCGTTACTTATCTCTGCTGTTTTTCTTCTAGCTTTAGCATCAACCAATTACTTACAGAGACAATATTGACCATACCCGTATCTTAAATGGACAATTTAGCAGAAAATTCACTAGGATAATCCCCGCTATGATTACGTAAAAAAGCGCTGGCTCATACTTGTGTATCTTCACAAGCACTATTAACCATACTTGGTCCCATTCTCCTTCATCAGATACTTTATTATCAATTGTAAATATTTTAAAGTGTACGGCAACATTGCTGGAAAAGTTTGATAGTGCGTGCTTGAGATAGGCGCGCTAGCAAAACACATCCGTAGTATGTTCATGATATCAGCTACCATGGACTCCACCTTGCGAAGTGATTTTAGAATCTAAAATTCATTCATGGACTTGTTATTTAGCAAACGCAACACTCAAATTTCTTAACAACAGCAATGCAATTTCTGTCCCAACACATTTCTTAATGTATGCAAAACAACCCTTCCTTAGTGTAAGGTTAATTGCGTTTCGTTTAATTAAAATTACAGGAATTGCAGTTTTGTGAATACCTATGTCACTTGGTTCCTTTTAATAACTGGGAGTTTGTTGTTCATTACTCGTTGTAGCCGCCCTTCGTTCAGGACCGTTCCAAGATGATTCGTGTCTGCTCCGAAAGCCAGAACGGTTTTCGAAAATGTTGCATGGGTTATACAGAAAATTTAGCGCTATCCTGACTTCTTGGATGGAAAACACTCTATACATGTAGTCAAGGAGTAATATTAGGGGAGGTGCATGAGGCGGTCGTCTCGGGCCACCTTTTGAGAGTTTCGCACTTAGTTGTTGCATTGTTTTGTTAAATATTTCACTGAACACTCTAGAGCCACATTTAATAAACTTTGAAGCAAATCGTTTGTTTGTCAAAATAATGCAAAAATTATGTGCAAATGTGCCAAAAGGGGCCCCTCAACTAATTTAATGTGTAGACAAAGAGCAATTTAAAATCAAATGACTTCAAACAGTTTACAATGCAAAATGGGCTTTCACGCATAAGCTAATTCCCAAACAAAATTAAAAATTTAATTTGCTTTCAGCGAATAAAGTTTCTGTAAAGTATATGTAAAATATGGGGCTACCTTTCTAAGAGTATGCCACAGGGAACTACATTCTAATATTGCATGTAATAAAAAACAAATTTAACACAAGGACCGCGGGGCCCCCAAATGCGCGGGGAATGCAGCAGTTGCTACATTTGCTACTATTGTTAATCCGGCACTGCCTCAAGCACGAAACAAACTGTGGTCTATATGTTGCAGATCTACTTTGATGCAACTGGCTGCCAATGTAATAATATTCGATGCACCAATAAAGCATAACAATTTCAACAGAACACACTTTCACATAACTCTTAAGCCTTTTCATTTTTATTCATTTTTAAACAATTTCCAGTTAAACGTCAGATAGTAAAGAACACAATGGATTTATCATACGATTTTGTTGGACACAATCTGCAAACTTACGATAGAGTGGTATTTTAAAAAAATTATCAAAATGAAAGGCTATAACTTTTTCACTTTATAATTCTTCCCATTTAACTGTTTGTATAATGCAATTACGTCATGCTTACTGCTTTGTTCAAACGGTGTGTGGAATAATGCTCAATGAGTTTAATCACAGAACCTAAAAACAGGTTATTTGAGGAATCCCTTCTCCTCAAACACAGCGACTAATATCCAGCAATTTCCCGCAATTTTACTGCAACTTTTGCAGAAATTCTTTTGAGAACAGTTCTTGTTTTTCTGTTTTTGTGTGTGTGTGTTTTTCCTTTTCTATTTCTTTGCGATAATCACAATATTTTGATTGCCTTTCTCTTTGTTTTTTTCAAGGGTTGGCTGACGTGTTGACCTCGCGGTCATTTCGCCAATCCTCGTAATTGTTGAACTATACGCGTTTTTCTATAATTTCCGAAAAGTACAATTGACTGACTGTCTGGGCATCATGCCAAATTACAACCGGTGTTTGGACCGTACTGCGGGTGTTATGCGGTTTTTGGGAAACTGGAATACTTTTTAGCTATAATCGTTTCCAGGTCCTCTCCGTCCCGGAGTGCTGACGCTTGGAAGGACTCCAGCTACGGATCAAATAGTGTCTATGGAAAGAAATCCTTTCTCAGCAAAGAATCAGACACTTTAAGATCTTACAGAGTATATATTTTGCCTACGATGTAGGCATCATCAG
>JGI24021J15306_10004863_pt1 | contig 15782 bp, 15 predicted proteins | sample Ectturendosymbi1_FD_15306 | JGI IMG/M metagenome (IMG submission 15306)
GGTGCTTGATTAAATGGAAGAGTCCAGATAGAGCAGAGGAATTAATTGTTGTATTCAACCATAACGTCATAAACTTGTATTTTACTGCAAATAAGAGCACTGCTTATGTATACGATTTACTGTGATAAAGTATACGAGGTTTTATGATAGAGTTTTCACTTGTTTGCATAATTCGTCACTTCGCTTGATTCGTCACTTTTTTGTAATACCCTTGAGGTGACGAATTAGGCAAATTCTACTGTATTTGAAAATTTATCGAACAAACCGTAATGTTACGTGCCCGTGGTTCTGTTGTAAGTTTTGATATGGACTGTAAGGAGTGTGAAACTGAAAACTGACTACTAAGGTGTCACAGCCGATCCAATGCGCTTCTTCAGGTATTAATTTTTATAAAATCGCACTGTGCTTCGACTTTACTGGCTTCAATTATTATATTAATTTCTTCACTAAACATTTCAACAGCCTCTGGTGCCACAGAGCGACGATTTTAACTCAGTCAGTTTGTTCGCTGCCAAACCTGAGTTTGAAATGGGTAATCATCGAAAGATTTTGTAATTTATTTCATACTTTCATTTCAAGTTCCTAACTTTGAAAGCTTGAGTTAAGCATTCAGGGTAAGACGCAAATGTTAACCTCACACAATTTTCACACACACTCAGCAAAATTTCCACAATGTAGCAAATGGATCAGCACGCTCCAAAACTCTTCTTAGCTTCATGTTTTTCTAGTTATGTTTCAGATTTCCTTTGAGATCTAGTTACAACTGAAGCTGTAATAATTTAAGTGCGAAATATGTGGTTCCTCATTTCAGTTTGTTCGCTTCAGGTACTGTACATGTCAATTTGATTTATTTTCTTGAAGCAGTAACGTGAAGTGTGGTCTTGGAATGGCGAGGGTTTGGCAAGCAACAAAACGAGAAAAAGAGGTCGAACAAACACACCAAGCTCAAAAGAACAACCTACCTAAGTAAGTGCCAAAGTGTGGTTGCCTTATTTGGCAAGCCTTGCAACTTCCAGATCGAACAGGATGATTGCTCTGAGGCGGTGATAACCATAGTCTTCAAATCATTCCCTCACAAGAATTCAGTGAATAAAAATTCGCAATCATCATCTCCCTAGAGCAGGCGTCACCAGTTTTTTTTTCAGAAAGGGCCAGGTAATGTGCGCACTGACGCTCGCGAGCCCGAACCCTGTTTGTTCAATACAATGCAGTTTTTCAAACTAAGTGGGGAAAAGAAACAATGCCCGGTGTTCATGGCAATTGTTTCTGAACGACTCAGCTCAGTTTACTGAATGTTCGATTTTTTGAAGTCCGGATAAACGGTAGTCGATATTATTGCAGTTTAGCTCATTTGTGGTACAGTGCGTCGGGTGGCCAGAACTAGCTTTGTGTACGTAGTTTGGTGATCCCTGCTCTACAGTAAAACGATGAGCACAACTCATTTGAAGCAAAAACAAGTGATCGTCCTAAGAAAACCGCATTTCAGTGCTACGCTGTATTTGTAAAATATCTGAAGCTTCTCACACTCCCATGCTAGATTTGTATCATTAATGTAAAAAACTTCAAATTAATCAAATATATGAATACGAACTAGGAAAATTATGCACAGAATAGTTCACAATTGCTTTGCAGGTTTCATCTCTTGCTATTCTTCTCATATTAGCCATAGGCAGGATCATTCTGCTAGAATAACTACTAGTAATGATTTCACTACAATTTCGTCTAAAAAATCCCTAACGCGAAGGTCTACAGTACAATACACAGGGCCAAGACTCTGGAACAATATTCCCAAGGATTTAAGAAATACGTTTTTATTGGTCTTTTGTCCAACCTACAAAAAATGCTTCCTGGATCCTGTGATGCTGTGATATATCTCTTTTCAATGCCTTATGATCTGGGAAATAATTCCTTTAATATTTGTTTCTGCGCTCCAATTCTGTTCAGTAGTAACGATTTAACTCGAGGCATAGTTTTTCCTTGACTAGACCTACGTGGACCTACTTAGGACTCTACTGTCGTTATTATGTACTTCTTATTGTACTTTTTCAAAAAATGGGTTCTGGGGTGATAATGCTTTTGTTCCACTGTTTTGTCTACGTGGTTTGACGTCAATAGTGTCGTCATTAATTCGATGATAGTTATGTGAGTAGATTCAGATGTACTGATGGAGGTTGGGATGTCGCTCTGTTATATTACGACGGTGTGCCGTGGACTGTGACATTACATCAGCGCAGTGGTCACTGTGTAATTGAATTCCTTATTTGTAAGATTTGTTTATACACGTGCCCGGTTTGTTCATTTTCTTTTTGGTTTCGCTAGTTGACACAGTTGATTTTTCACTGATCTAACACCTAACAATATGAACGTGCTCAATTTGTTCCATATTTATGTCCTGTTTCCAGATTTTAACGGTGACTCATCCCCCCTGGTGTGCTTTGTGTGTAGGAAATGTATTTAATTGCATTGCTGTTGATCTAATGACCCTGCGGTCCCTCGCCTCCCATAACGATCAACTTTATCATCAGTGCTTTGACCTGTGGTTCTTAACCGGGGGGCACGTCTCCCCAGGGAGTGTCAATAAATTTCCAGGGGGGAACAAGCGTTTACGCGCTGTACAACATGGAAAGTTTGATCAACAAATTTTACCAATAAATACATTTGTTTTACAACTTATTTAATGTTAGGGGAGCTTGAAACAAAGGACAATTTCATCAGGTAGGCGTGGTAGAGAAAAGGTTAGGAACCCCTAGCTTTGACCGTTACGATAAATATCATATGTAAATATATTTCCACAAGTTCAAAAATCAGTGATTTAGGCCGTGAAAAAGTTTAACTGCTACTTGGGAAAAAGTTTCTGTTGTCTTTACTTGTATGACGCGTAAGTGGAAGGACAATTTGCTATCAACCAATTTGCTGAAGCATTTTCACACTGAAAACGTTTCCGAATTTCTATCCTAGAGAGTGATTAAAACTTGCCATAAAGTTTCTATTGGTTTCAAGAAGATATTTTATTTCTGTTCAAAACAGATGTAGTCAAGCGCACAGCCATAAAAAATATTTGGATCGGGCGATAATTGTGAGACAAGGCCCCACGTCACTTGTATGCTTCTTGTGCAACTGACCAAAGTAGAATTTGCACACGTGCACTCCGCGTATTTAGATTTTTCAGTAGAAAACTGCGGTTAATTTTGCCGAGTGGTTCAGGTACATCAGCAATCATTGAATGCAGTTTTTGAATACAGGCAGTTTTCGTTCTACATCTTGTAACATGACACGATTCTTAGTTTGAAAATGCACGCGTATTCATGCCACTCGGTGCATACAAAACACACTGGATGATTAGTGCTGGCTAATGGTAATGCAACATAGGAAGCAATGTTGAACTGGTGTTGAAATTGCAGTATGGCTAAATAATATGTGCTGTTACCAGCATCAGCTTTGAAAACCTTTGTGTTCTTGCAAATGATGTTTAGTAAAATAGATCTTGCCTACAATAGAGACGGCATTCTGAACGAGTGGTTCAAGTTTTTGACGCGCGATGTGAAATCAGCAAACAAAAAGTTTGGTCTTATAAAATACGCACAGTCAAGTAATCTCACATGCTCGTATACCTGGAGCTTCGAAACAAAAAACAAAATTGTGGAAAAAGTAATGTTTTCTTTCAACTTGCTCTTTGATATTCATGACTTCTTTTGGTTTGTCTTAAGCTTTCAAAATCGCCAATTCTTTAGATCTTCAAAGTAAGCCTTCTGGTAGCTTGTTTGAATGAAAATTTAAGACCAGTAAAATATAATCTTGTAATACTGATCAAAAAAGATATTTTTTCTGCTTTTAATATAATTTTTTCACTCCGAGTTCTACGGAACTAACCAGTCAACAGGATCTGTTTGTAATTCCGTAGCTTAAATTGATAAACTAAAGTGTTGGCAAGTGTCTGGCAATTTTCTTGTTGGCGGTTGTTCGGTTGGCAATTGTCCGAGTTGGCAGTTGTCCTAGTTGGCAGTTGTCCGATTGGCAATTGTCCTGATACCCTGATTGCAACAAGGCCCATATGTGGTGTGAAAGGTGATGTTGCTTTGTTACAAAAGTATCTTGTTTTCTGGCAAGAATATTGGTGTCGAAACCTATCAGTTTTCAACTGGTGTATGTAGGAAGAAATAATTTTTTCTTCTCGATGCCTTGCAAAGGGACTGTAGGGAAACAAACTCCTAGCGCTAAAGCGCCTACACATCGCTTGACACTTTCTGTTGGGCGAAGTACATGAACCATACTTGCTTCCCCCTATTCTTTTCAAACTTGAAACTAATTGCCCCGGGAACAACACGGTGTTCTGCCTTCAAGAACATAAATTTCTTGTTGTTCAAAAGATCAGAGAACATGTTTCGTGACAGTGGTTTGTGAGATATGCTACGCGACAGGTTATTTTGCGACCAAGTAGATTTAGTTAGTTACTGTGGGCATGAACGATTTATTTGTTGCTAGGCGTAGAAAACGCTTTATCAGCATAAGACTTGCTTACTGAAGCTATCTCTCTCTATATATATATCAGGGGTTTCCATCCTTTGTCTGACCATATACCCATCAGGATTTCGACAGATGAGCATGAACATCTAAAATTTCGCATGACAAAATAGTTTATCATGACTAATAATAGGTATATTCAACAGTAAGCATGTACGATGACTTTTGAAAATAATATTCACTGATATATGTACAAAATTTTGGTAACAAACAATACATTAATGTATTTCCCCCTTCTATTGCTAATCTTAAATGTACCCCTTCACATAGGCAAATGTACCCTTAGGGGTACATGTACCCCAGGTTGGGAACCCCTTATATATACCAAGTGTTCGTTTCATCCATAGGTGTAGGAGCAGGCTAATTTTTGGGGGTGCGAAAGATTTTTGCCCAAATATCCCCAAACTTACCCAAAAAATTTGGCCACTTTTTGTGCAAATATTTTCTCATGGGATGACCTCAAAAGAAGGTCTTCATGTGATTCTGCCGACGTTGGGTGTCATTTTTTTCAAATCAAACAACGTTGGGCGCCATTTTTGCCCGTATTTTCAGGGAGTTTGCCCAGATTTGCAGGTATTTTGCGAAGGTTTTCACAGATTTTGCTCAGATTTTTACAGGTTTTGCGCGGATGTTTAGGGATTTTGCCCGGATTTTCAGCAAATCAAAACTTTTGGGGGTGCACTTTCACCCTCGTCTCCTACACCACTGGTTCCATCGTAATATAAGAAAATCCCAATTGTTTTCTTTTTTCATATTCCTACGTGTTTTGTCTTATGAATTGACCAGTGTTGTAGTCGGAGAGGACGTGTGTATAACTTCTGCACTGCACATTAGCGCAGTTTCCTTGTCTTATGAAAGGACAAGGCGTTTCTTTGCTCTTTATTGGTGCACAGAAACATCTTTGCTAATCAGTCATTTGTTAAGAAGTTCTTAACAGTAAAATTTCTCAACTATCATGACTGTAGCAGTCCGTGTATTCCTTTTAATAGAGAGTTAATTTACATACTTTTTGACACTGCACAGTTGAAGTTAATTCGCTTGGCCGGGAGCAGTGTCGCATTCACAGAGACCGAATGTGCTGTGGCAATACGTTTAGTCACAATGGATCACTTGCTATAGAATATTCAGCTTGAAGAGTCATCTCTCAAACGCTTCCCGAATTTCATTGTTACTCTTCTAACAATGTTGCTGCACGTTTTGTCATCTTGCGCAAACCTCTGCTTGCAGAGGAAGGATGATTCATAGACTTTCCTAAATAGTTGCGCATACCCTCTGCTGAAAGCGTATTGCCAACTAAGTTGCAAAGGGTCTACACTCTAAGAAGTGCTGCAAAAGAAGAAGTAGAAATCATTGTTTTTGAGCCACTTAATAAACATAAAATCGAATCTAATCACGGATGCCAGAGCTTGACAAACATCGGTCCGCGGCCCGGTGCCGGTCAGTGAGGAATTTTTTACCGGGCCGTGCAGAACCAAGGCCAAATTAGTCCAAAAATGATTAGAAAGACTGACATAAGGACACACTGCGGGTGCCATGGACTATTAATCCTTACAGGTCGGAGCATCTTTTTGCGGCGAAGCAAGCCCAGATCTCTCACTGAATCAATGCTATGATGACTTACGAGTTGTAATAAATTTGCATTGCACCAAACGTTCGCTATTTTATTGATGGCCGCTCCGCAAAATTATGCCAAGGCTTAAGCTGATCCGTAGTGCAAAAAAAGTTGCCAACCCCTGACGTATGCGGTTAGCAACAGCTCCATACTTGCTTGAACCTCAAGTTCAAGAACATTTTAAGGCATTCAGGTTTTGCTTAATTTTTTTTAATTTTTAGGAAATCGTTTAAAACAATTTACAATGGTGGTCCATCACAAATCTATTAATTTCTAACTTGAATATTTTGGTAACATAAAAGTTTTGACGATGTTGTTTGAGACTGTGTTTTGTTTTGAAGATCCATCAAACATGAGTGTTAAGAAAATCTCCAGTACAGTTTTGTCAAAATCACTTTGATGCAAGTAACTACTGGAAGCACCAGTATAAGTAGCAAATGAACTATCTTGAGATCTGGAATAGCGTTATCCAGAAACGTTTCACTGCTCCTGCTATACACATGCTTTCTCACTGCCTCAGACACGCGATAACTGCTTCTTCAATTTTTATTATTTGCAGTTATATCTTGTTGCAAACAGCAACTGGTTGTAAGCGTGTTAAACATAATTGGGTGTGAGAAGCCAAGCCTTGCAAGGTCCGCAAAAAAACAGTCAAAAATTTAGGGAAAAGCGCCAGAATGATTGTCAGCTTGGTTTTCATGTTTTCATCGTTACAAGGAACAAATTTCAAGCAAAGACTTTTTTTATTAGAAAAATGTACAAACACTTTCACAATTAAAAAATTTTCATATTTTTTAAATAATATTTGTTTTGATAACTATACATATGACAAGCATTACCAAGCAACTTTTCTTCCATCAATTTGACTTTCATAAATCGAATTCCGTCGATAACGCCTTACAAATCTGAAGTCAAGCTCCAGAACAGAACCAAACCTTTCACTTGTTCGTGAGAAGCAAATGAAAATGGTTTAGGCTCTCATTTAGTTTCACGCATACAGTACATTCTCTAAATACACATCTTTTTTTAGATTTTTTTATCTTGGTATATAAAGACAAAGGCTCTCTCCCTGAAGTTTGTTATGCAAGCAAAACAAGTCCAACTCCTGTTGTATCGTACAGTAGATTTGTTAAACTTTTAGATTTTGAACGATACAGGTATTCTAATAATACGATTTGTAGCTACCTGAGCGGTGAGCAAAACGTTTTGACAACGTGCAAGTCAAACATTTTCTAATCAAAGCAGTGCAATCAGGCAAACGTCTGGGGTAAATAAATATTTGGCTGATCTTGACTGATCCTCTTGAAACAATCAAAGTTGGACACCTAAATGTCACTTTGTAAATGAAGATCCGTTGCAATTCCTGGAGTTTACAACCCTTATTATTGAAACAAGTCACGGAAGCCGCACGAACAGTTGTTACACGGCATGAAACCAACCACCCTTTTCCCGTGTTTTCTATTTAAACATAAACAAGAGTCCGATGAGATTGGAATTCCGAAATAGCGCAGCATATGTCCTATGGGCAGATGAAAAATAATGACATATCTATCCACAAAATGTAGATCAAAGATTTTACAAACTGTCGGCACGGCATGCGGATTTACCACGATATGAAGCATGAGATAATGCAGCACGCACAACTGAGACTAAGCAAAAACAAATAAGATGCAACCAGAATTGCAAAGCCTAAGAAGTAACTAGCAGCATCGCAAAAGTCAGGACTGGTGGCATCGAAGGTGTTTGGATGATAAATTCCGAAGATCCAAAAACTTCCTGAAAAAACAAAACTAGATTAAAATTATGAATTTAAATGAAACCACTACACCCTCCACATCGATGTGCTTCTACATGCAATAGTTCGCATCGGTGCTTGCAGGTGGCAATGTAGTTTGCTAGTATTTAAAACTCAGAGTTATTTAGGGATTGGCTTAATTAGAAATATACGTTTAGCTTTACTGTTCATATCAAAATGAATTCTATACAGAATTTTAATGTATACAGTTGTATACAGTTCCTTACTCATGTCCTTAGTTCTAAGAGATTTTTTCTCAGCATTTAAAGTTGGTTCAGGTTGATTAACAAATCAGGTATTTGGTACATGAAAAGTAGAAGCGTTGAACAGCCTTATAAAAAAAATAGCGGCCAATGAAAACGATATCAATCACATATTGCAGACGTTTCGGTGACTTCTGTTATCATCATCATGCATTGCGGATCAATCTGCAATCCACTGGTGATGATAACAGAATTTATCGAAATGGCTGTAATATGTCGTTGATATCGCTTTCATTGGCAATATTTTCATTATATATCAGNTATTATCTGTGCAAAGTTACAAATTACTTACCAGCAATAAACCATACAAAATTGAACAANCCCAAGATNGAAGATACTGTTGTAAGTGCCACGTTAGAAGTATTCTTGTTAGAAATAATTTGATTTCTTTTTGCCAGATGACTGCGAATCAGCGATAAAATCATGGAGAGAAGTCCAGTTATCCCTCCAACAAGCAACCAGATAGGCACGAGTTTCTGAGCTGGGCATCTATCAATGTTTATTGCACCTATAAGTGAAAACAGCTTTGTTAACTTAAGCCTTTTGTCGCTCGAGTATACCTTTCGGTGAAAAACTTTTTTGCCACATTAGCCTGATTTTTGGCAACTCATTATCGTTTAATCTCTTTTATTGCATCATCATTAAAATGTTAAGGCACAATTTGTATAGCATTACTTCTTACCCCTCAATTCAATTAATCGCCTGGACAACATTTGCATAAAAAGCTTTGAAAAGGTGTTGGAAAATTCTGAAGTGGCTGTGGATATTTTTCAATCTTTTTCGTAGTCTTTTATCATTGTTATGTCACACTGACACATATATTTGAAAAATGTGGTTAATTGGCAGCTTCACTTTTTAATGATTATATTTTTATGTATTTTCAGATAAAAATCGAAACGCTGGTTAACTGAATTATATAAATCTACCCCAGGAAACAGCCTGAATGTAACAATGCATTTGTTGCTTGCACTATATTCATTGTTTAAGTTNTTGATATTCTTTCATTGACGAGNTCCCCATTTGAAGATCAAGGAAAACAAACGACTTTTCGTGTGCAAAGATATGATAAAACAGTTATGAATTTTTACANAACTGCATTGAGCAGACAGCCNTTCTTTGAAACTTTTCTACAAAAATAAAAATAATTGGAATTAAGTTCAACTGCATACAGTTGATGTAATGAAGCTCATTCGTGTCTAGAATTTTAAAAAGTATTGCAATATCCTTTTGATTAAGTAAAAGTCCACTGGATACATTGTTAAAGTATTGGAAAATCATAGAACGTAACGGCATAAAGTAATACTGTGCTTCATTAACAGAGCTAAACTTTTTTTAAGCGAATAGCGTGGTAAAGTATCCGGGTAAAATATGACTTTGCCAATATGATTCGTGACGAAATTTCCTGTCCCTTAGCTCCACAGAAGCTCTACAATATCTTGGCTTCGAAAAACTAGCACAAATTTATACAAAAACAAAAAAGTATGAACATAAATCCAATGTTTTCTGCTTACCAAGGACGATCATTGTGATTGGAATCAACAGTGCTATGCTGCACGAGACCACGAAGCAGACTGCAAAAAGAAGCAAAAATTAATATACGTAGATAGTGGCGTAGCAAGGGGGGGCCTGGATGCCGCGGGCCCCGGGCGGCACCTTCTGGGGGGTGGCACCTTGCTGATAAAAATTAATTTTTGATAGTAGTTCGAAAGTTCTAGCTTTTTGTTTTTTTTATAAATTTTTTAAAGTTTTCAAAGTTCTAATTCTTTTCAATTTTTGTGTTTGGAAGCCTGAAAACACGACATGTGGCTGTGGATTGAGCAAATTGATGAAATGTTTACTCAAAAGTCTGGATCAAATCCAGTGTGCCCCAGTGTTTGTTTTGAAATCAAGGTTTTTTAACACACTCACTTGAGGGGCAATTTTGTCCCATTTCCTACACCTTTCTCGCCAGACAAACCATTTCCGCCATTCCAGCCAAAGGTCCTTTGAACATAGGAAAGAGATGACATTCGACTGCAGACTAGCAAATGTTAGGGCTCTGCTTGTTCGCGGTATATATTGCCCCTCCTCTCAAAATGTGATAAAAAAGACTTTGCATGAAATCACGGTAAATAGTCAAGGCTAGCTTAATGCTTTTTCTCGTATCGTTGGTTCCTCAGTAACTGTCCCAACTGCACATCTTAACATCCCCTGACATCTAGGCATTGGGGACGATAGTTTCGCTGGGGCGGCGATAGCTCAGTAGCAGTGTCCACCTCTCAACTGCAAGGTTGTGTGTCCGTTTCACCGGCAATGAGTGAATCGCCGTAACGCTTCTTGGACAAGATCGTTCGCATCAACTGTCCCGGTATGAAGCATGTTTCAGGCGTTGGCACTAATTGCCATCGCTAAAATTATAAAAAAAACATTTCTTGGCAAATCTCATGCTAGTTTTTAATGTTCAGTGTGATATATTCAATAATTGCCATAAGCTGTAACCTAGTCATTAAGTGGGTTTATCAACATTGCATTTTGGCGGGTGAAGTCAAGAATTCTTAAAGGGTTAACGTTGCTAAGATCCAATACAACGGCTGTTTCTCTGCATGTCGTAATGGTGNCGAAAAATGACGTTCTTGAAGTGGAGCGGTGTAGTTGGTGTGTTTGCGTGGGTAACAATGAGCTCAGATTNTCGGTCTGAACTGCAAGTACAGAGAGTGAATCAGAGCCAGCCANCANGCAGCGTGANTTTCGTAAAAGTCTCCTTTGTTCAACGGTACACGTAACATTTGCAGTCATAGAATTCATTTCAACAAGAAAAGCTTAGAAAAAGTGTTGCTCTCGTTTCAATGAATTTGAGGCAAGAACCTTAGTCTGGAAACCTAACGCAAGGGTGAACGATATGTTTAGATATGACTGTGGTTAAGGCTTTTATTAAAAAGGGCATTAATAGAAATGGTTGTACAGCTTGGCAATGGCTGTGTTCAGCAAAGTTGTTCAACGCAATTACCGCCGAACGTAAGACATTCTAATCACTGCTGAGCATCCAAAAAGCCTATGTCCCACCTGGCATGGTTTGGTAATACGGTTTTTGAAATAGACGGCTGTTGGTAACCAGTCCCGTCGTCACGGGGGGCTTTGATTGGTTTATCCCCCCAAACAAAGCTTCAAGGCCCCCAATGTTAAATGTGAAACACTACAAATCAGTGTTTTTGTCAAATTTTAAAATGTCAATCCCCCCTTGCACAAAAGTAAAGTACCTCAGTTGAAGACCTTCTGGCTCTGTTGGTAACCAACAAAGGCAAACTCTATGCACATGTAACTGGAAGAGGTCCAACCCAACAGCTATACCAAGCGCGCAAGTCACGATGAAGACTGTAAACCAGCGCTTCTCAACCATAGCCGCTTTCAAACCTGTTTTAGGATGTTTATTCAACATGGGCCCCCGCACTTATAGAGGGCTCCACGCAAGTGCCGAAAGAGTTAACGTTTGAAGGCTTTGTATATTCTAAGAGAATTAAACCACTACTGAAACGTGAAGGGAACAATGAAACGTTCTTTACATCACTGATCTTATCATCAGATTTATTATTATAGCCTGCTATATGCAGTATACATACTTTTTTTTTAAAGACAGGGATACTACACGAAATATTAACGTACATAAATGTTTACATCTGTAAAGTAGGTATGCCACCATCACATCCCTTAAGTTTTATGGTTTGGTCCCCTGAAATGAGTATGCTATTAAAAAGCAATGCGGTGGACCTACCGGAGATTAAAAACCAACAGGGAAGAAAATTCGACAAACCATGTCGTGTTCGTATAGGCTGTGCATATGTAAAGAAAGCCAAAAATAAGAAAATTAATGGTGAGAAAGGTGGCAACAAGCAGAAAAAGCAAGACTCATAATCGACAATAAAAAGCAAGACCCATTTCAGTTTGTGAGTGTTTGATTGTGATTTTCAAGATGCTTTATTGATCCTTATGTCTTTAAATATGCACGAAACATGATCCTCTTTCATTTTATAGTTTGGTAAGCAAATTTGAGGGACGGACAGGGCAGCACTTTTAGAGTGGGCCCAGGGCGGCACTTAGCCTCCCTACGCCACTGTATGTAGAACCATCAGTTCAGACGCGCAAATACACGCTTGAAATTTGCCATGGCTGATAAAAATTCTTCATTAACATTTTAAAAGAATCATTTGCACATAGAAGAAATACTGTCAATCGAATATGACAAACTTCAAAAACATCAACTGCTGTTTTTGAAACATTATGGTTCCCGATAATTGTAGCTGCGAAAAACATGGTCAAAGCAACTTTTTGTCACGTTTGGCTTGAAAACCTTGGTTGTGGAGCCGGAGTCGTATGGAGACGGAGGTTTTTTGGTGGAGTCGGAGACAGATTCCTAACAACACCAGGAGTCCGAGTCAGATTTTTTTGTCCGACTCCGGATGTCCAATTGGATCATTTTTTACATCACATTCCTAAGATTCATGTTGAAATGGTGCAATATCTTTTGAAACTTTTGTTGAAACAGAGCTTTCTTGCTGTGCGCCACGATTTCCATTGATTTTATCAGCCAAACTTTATTCTCTTTTATGTTAAGGAGTCAGAGTCGGAAATTTGGAAAGGTCGGAGTCGGAAATTTTGGAAAGGTCGGAGTTGGAGTCGGATATTTTTCCGCAAACCTCTTGAAAACGTCGGTATTTGCAAACTGAGAATTGCCACCATGCTTGGAACCTTTTCTTAATATCTTTAAAATCGCAATTTTCTTCTTGTTTAATGCAAAAACATGGCTACTGGTGACACCTTTGAAGCGAAGCTATATGAAGTTTCAAGTTATGTGAAAGTTTACTTATATTTTTAGAAGTGAAACGTTTTTGTCGTAATGCCGCCCACGGAATATTCTTTTATGTCATGGGCTTATTTTCCAGATAAACATTCGTCATAATTATATTTAAGCTTCTAAAGACTTGCGTAACATGAAGTAAAGTAAAATCATACGCACTTGTGCTAAATATGATATCAATCACAATGCAACAAAAGTTTGATTGGCTATCAGATTGGCGTTTGGCATCTCTGATCTGAGCGTAGACAGATTTTGCTGAATTGTCTTGATTGATCAAGCCTGCTGTCCCTGCCTTTTCTAGATCGCTCTCATTCATTGCTGCTATTTCAATTTGTTTTCTAAAAAGAAATGTGTGATTACCACTAAAAGAAATAAAAACTTTTATATTTGCTAAAAGTATATTCAACATGCTTTCCGGATAATTTTCAAGAGCATAAAACCTACATTATTTTTGTCTAAGATTATGATAAGCAGATGATATTTTTAACAAAAATCACCTAAATTTAAAACAAAGCTCAAAGCANTGTTTTTGCATATGTAAGAAGTCTCAAGTAGTAATATTCTGGTTTGTTTATNTTTTCCTATTTGTTTAACTTTGCAGCAGCGAAGCCCATCTAAAACAGCAGTACACNGCAAACGCTAGTTTTCAAGTTATACTCCCAGTTACTACAGTANTTAGTGCTATAAATCTAGTACGCTTGCACTAACAGAATATATATCTGTGAACCGTGAAAGTNACAGATAAGAAAAACTTGCATGATAACTTAAGTTTTGCTTAACGATTCAACAACCATTAGTAAGCAATATNCAANATTTTTACGAGTAATTTGTATCAGCCTAAACTTTGNGCAGAGACAGCTCCTAAAATTGGATTTTAGGATTCGTAGCTACGTTACCCAGCAAAGATTTTAACAACCACAAATGTAGGGTATTGTTTTACTCAGCAGATCAAAGAACAAATTAAGCTATTAGAAAGACATGGCACCAATCTCGAACAGTTTCGAAGCATCTTTGAAAACTTGGACACACGTATACGCGTAAGTGGCAGCTCCCTTAGTTAAATCTAATTCATTATTATTATATTGAAGATACAAGCAACGTTTCAGCAAAGTGTACTATAAGAACATTTTCTGTATGAAAACTAGGTCATTTAATTTAATCGTCACCTACTCGACTTCCATTTGAGTAAAAGCTTTTAGCCTAATTTAAACAAACGCAGAAGAAAAACATACAGTGGTAAAAAGACNACAGGAAAATAGACAGCTTATTTTTCTATAATTCTGCGTACATTAATTGCATCACTGAATAGTTTGNTAAGCAAATTTGTTCTTCTGTACGAATTTACTAATCAATAGCCACAAGCAAGAANCTATAANAGACAGTAGCCTACACCGAGAGAATTACCACACTATCTCGCCGTGGTCACCAGATACCTCCAAGTCGCGAACGAATCATCCAATAGAACGGAGGAAATGCTTGTCACATGCAGGATGCTCCACGGTTAGTCTGCCAGTTTTGAGCCGGCAGTTTTTTGACCTAGACTAAACTGGGGAAAGACTTGTCAATAATTGGTGAGAAGAATGCTGCGTTTCAAGAGCGCCTTTTACGCAGAATAAAGCAACGTGCTGTAAACCAACTGTATGTCCTAAGATCGGGGTACAAAAAGCTCATGACCTTCAATGGCAAAATAGCAAGATGTCAACAACTATTACATTAGTAAATGAAACGGAAACATGGCTTAGCCCAAGCATTTTCACCCAGAATAAATTTAATGCATAGGGCTTGAAACAGAGGGCCAAGCACACCGGGTTTCAACAGAAGCCACTGCTTCCACTAAACGTTATCATGCGATTTTGTGTTGTTGTGAAAGAAAACGCTCAGTCGTTCACACATGCGAAAGAGAAAATACAAGGTAACCCAAAAAAACAGAACCCATATAAATTTTATAAAATCTTATCAACGTCCACAAAATTTCAAGAAACTTGTTGGACATAAACTTCATTCTTTGTACGACCATTCCTCAAAATTTTAGTTACCTTCGTTGCTTTGCATAAAAGTCATTTTCTGTCTAAAATATCCTCCAAATGGGCACCGGGACACTGGAGGCAAACTTGCACGTGTGGNGCAAAATTGTCAATCACTCGAACACATGCCTCTTTTGGGATTCTCTTATTTTTACTGTATTTGCCGTCTCTAGTTCACCAATTGTTTGAGNGTTTTTCTGCTACACACAGTGACATCGACCAGCTTAGGACTTAGCGTTCTACTCTGCAGTAGTGTTGTACCATCAAGTGTTACGGGTGAGCAAACAATAGTAAGTGTGTCTGTAACCCTGTGGTTCTGCCTCCAACCCAGTTGCAAAACGTTCTGTTTTACTGTATATGTTTTTATCAACCTGGGTTGTGCAGACAGTGTGTGCTTGTGCTAGGGATTTCGTGTCTGTATACAAATTAGATTCATCCATTCATTCATTCATTATTATCGCGGTACCCACACAGATAAAAACCTAGGGTATTCAAGTCCGATAAGTGCGGTGCCCACTCAACGTCACACTTCCTGCTGATCAGCATCTCCTGAAATCGCTCCCTAAGCCAGGCTAGGAAATCATTTGGTGTGTGGGGCGTGCCACCATCTTTTTGGAACCATTGTTCATCTGGATTTATTCCTCTGCCTCGTGAGAGTGATGTGTAAAATTTCTCAATATCGCCACATAGCGGTTCGGATTCGCAGATTGAGATTTCCCATTTCCAGGTGAATTTC
>JGI24021J15306_10004866_pt1 | contig 15778 bp, 7 predicted proteins | sample Ectturendosymbi1_FD_15306 | JGI IMG/M metagenome (IMG submission 15306)
AACTTTTACAAACGATGACGTCATTAATTACGTCATAGGGGCCCTCCAGTAAAAATTGCCCCGGGCCCCCCTACCCTTTAATCCGGCTCTGTGTATTGGTCAACACATTTTACGTTTTGACCACCCAATTTCAATAATGGAGTGACTGTGCTTTTTGCACTCTTAACCTTAAACGTCATACAAACAGTTTTGTTGCAGTTGAAAACAATCCCATGCAATTCTGCATACGCCTGGCACACATCTAGCATTCTTTGCAACCAACGTACACTTGGACAAAACACACAAATATCATCAGCAAATATAAATTGATTTAATAAGACTTCACTAATACAGCATCCTGCTTTAATGTTGTTTAGTTCATTGGACAAATCATCTAAATAAACAGCAAACAAGTATGGACTCAGTACGCCCCCTTGTCTAGCCCCATTAGCATGGGCGTCCGCAGGGGGGGGGCAAAACGGGCATTTCCCCCTTGGAAATTGGGACTAAGAACCAAAATGTTATGCCAATGATCGGCGAATTGCGGGTCGCCGACATATTTTGCGTGGCTCTTCTAGATAAATGGCAATATCTCAAATCGATAGAGAGTTGTTGCCTCATATTTAACGTTTGTTTCATTTATCAATGTGTTTACACAAGTTCGTGAAGTTAGTCACCAGCAGTGTCTCTGTAAGATAATTTTAAATTTAGCAAATGTTTGTTTTCGTGCGCATGCGATTTCACAACCATGTAGACACACAACTAGTGAAGCATTTCAAAAGGGCTATGCGACGTATATACAGGGCCGGCCTTAACCCGATGCAACCGGTGCAGCTGCATTGGGCCCCGCGCCTCTGGGGCCCCGCGCCTTGGTGTTTGGGCAGATTATTCATTTTTGTCAGATACACCTTGCGCTTGAGAATTCAGCAGAAACGACACATAAATTTCATGGTTAACAATAAACACTCTCGCCAGAACTAGCAAATTTCCTCTCGAACGTTAGCAAACGTGCTGAGTTCTCGTGTTAGTGCTGTACTTTATATCTGCGCTCGACTACGATCGTAACACGGTTGACTGAACACGATGATGTCATAAAATCACTGCTCAGAGGGGCCCCGCGCCCCGGTCTTGCATTGGGCCCAGCATCTGCTAGGGCCGGCCCTGCGTATATACGATATCAAATTTGGAATGTTGCAAGTGCACAAGAATGAGATTTCAATGCGCAGATGCTCTGGTGGTTCTGCGCAGTTGCGCACCTTAAGAGGGCACAATGGTCACCAGGAAGTCTGCCCGGCTTGATAACAATGAGTGAACCGAAATCGTAAGTTAGGCTACTTCTGTTCCCACAAGAAAATTAAAATTTTTCAGTGACAGATATTGTCAAAAGCATTCTGCCATTTTCTCAATGTCAGAACGCGAACGTATATTTTTCGCGAAGATGCAATTGCAGACCACAAAGTGGAAGAATACTGAAATAAATTGTAAGACTACTGGAGGAGTTCCAAATCAGATTTGACCACTTCCAAGAGTTAAAACCATGCTTTACATTCCTTGTAAATCTATTCAATGTTAATGTGTCGGTGGTGGCTGTCCAGTTAGTTAACCGTTTGTTACAAACTTGTCCGCTGTAGAAACAAAACTGACCTAAAAGCAAGAAAATCTGGCCAAAAAAACTTTGGTCGATTTAGTCAATGCCACTATGTACTAAAATACCAGTGTATAACTCATCTATGTGTATAGCACCACATATTGCTGTGAATTTTTTGTTCTCTATAATGAAGTTCGTAAAATCAAACCATCATGCAACCGTGAAAAATAATACTTGGGAGAATTAAGTGTTTTAAGCTTTAACGAATTAAGTGTTTACAGCTTTACAGCTGTATAGCTTTAGCAACGTACTGTGCAGATTTTTGGGGACTAGAAAATCAAACAAAAACTTAATACTGATAATTACTCTGTATCATTTAATGTAAAACTTGCATTCTTTTCTGTATTTCCATTGACACTACAAGCTGGTGTTGCTTCTCGCTTGTGTTTTTGGTTTTCTGCAAATGACTCTTCCATTGAACACGTTTGCTCATCCNTGGTTTATACTATGTGTAAAAAAGCATTGCTGCCAACAAAGCGCATTTTTGCAACCAATTCTACCTCTAAAGGTGNGCAAATGCGCAGTACCACCAAACCATTTGGGCAGCGAAATCTCATCTCGCGCACTTTCAACATTCCAAAACATCGGNAAAGCACGAAAACAAGGATAAGCTATTTGAATTAAATATGTGGTTTGTTCGTATTTTCATAAGATTTTACACTATTGTAAAAATTCACGAAGTTTATAATTCATTTAGAACTCTGCTAACTCAGTCTTAAAATATCTACACTCTCTGAGANAAGCATTTTCTCAGTGTAAAGTTTTCTTACAAGGAAAACACTGTATGCAACTGTTGTCGTAACANTGGACATTTATTTTTTGTATACGTCCATTTCGTTGCATCACCAACAACCTGAGAAAGATAANCAAAATGTCGACTTTGCACTCCCCTGGAAAATTTTTGCGGACGCCCATTAGACACATNNAAAGGTTCAGAAAAATTCTTGCGCCATTTTATTTGCATCGTTTGTTCCTTGTACNAATGTTTCAGTATGCGCACAAAACACATTGGCACCTTTCTTTGAATTAGTTTCTCAAATAATTTCATGTGTAGTACGCGATCGAATGCTTCCGAGGCATATAAACACATAATGCACAGATGAATCCTGGATTACGAAGTATGAAGCAGTTTGCTTCAACAAAAATGTACAATGATCAGTACTATGACCAGCCTTAAAACCATACTGATTGTCTGTGGTACCAAGGAAAGGAGAGATGCTAGATAATATGAAGTGCTCAAGTAGCTTTGACACCACTGTGACTACTGCCACTGGTCTGTAATTTGATGTGTCAGACACATTCCCATTCATGTTTTTGCATATGGGAACTATTGTTTTGTTTAAACAGGAATTGGGCATATACCCGTGAACAATACAAATATGAAACAGTTCACTGAGAAAAAACGCAGAGATTCATCTGCATAGAGCAAGTGCTCTGCAGAAATACAATCAGACCCTGGAGCTTTGTTCAAGGACAGCTTTTGAAGAAGTGATGTTAAGGAGACAAAAGAACACATCGGGATTTCAAGACCCAGATAGTTCTCTTTGCAGTCTATGCTGTGTTCCACAGACTCTGCTGACCCATTGGCAGAGTTTTCAGAGTTTAATATTCCCTTGAAATAGTCTTTCCATTTTAACAATCGCTGAACCACCATTTTCCCCTCCCACCAATGTTGATAGTGATGGGATCTCTTTTTGTTATTGACCTTTTGCCAAAATGACTTCTTGGTTTTATCAGCCTGTAGTGCAGCTGCTAGGCCATTGGCCTTATGTATTTTAACATCTTTGCGCCGTTGCCGCAATGAATATTTGAAATCTTTTTTGGTTTTAGTCATGTTTCTTTATATGCCACCAGTCTTGGGTCTATTGCAGTTTACCCATAGCCGGAAGGCTGCCATTGCAATTTGGTGCTTTGATTTGACCACTTTTTAAGTCAAGCTCACGAGAAACTGTTCTACTTGATGCAACTAGCATTTAAAATTTCAACAGACAAGCTTTGTAAACGCAGCTGTGTTTGCTGTTGTAAAACAGGCAAACTTATGACCCGCACCAAAGCGCGTAACAAATTTGCTGACCATTGGCCAACCAATGCTCATATATTTCAAAAACAGTGTAATTGGCTAATTATTTACTACTAGAGACAACTCTTCTGCTTGAGTCTTTCAGAAATGACCAAACGTATTTCTGCTACAACGACCCAACTGCAATTCACCACTGAAAAATTAAGCCGACAAGATAGCGGATAAATTAAATAACGGCAATTTTTAAAGCTTTCAACACTACATTTGCTAATGCAGTACGATGAGGTATACTAGAAGACTTTCCTTAAAGAACTTTTGACACCGTGGCCTACAGCACTCAAAACATTTGTAGTCATGAGACAGAGGACAAATGTATAATTATCTGCATCAATTGATAGCAAATATGTGCCACCAACATATCCAACAGCTCACAGTCTATCGTGAAAGTTTTTTTCGTGTTTTCCAGCAAGCGAAATCATAAGCTTTCTGCAATTTAAGACTATCGTAACATCAGATTCTATAGTCAGTACGGAAATATCGTTGAGTGTCTCTTGCGCATTGTTAGAACGGTCCTGCTTTTTATTCGCTTGAGGACGAAAAATAATTTTTCCTTCTGTGTTTGCACGCAACCATGTCATTCTTTGCAATGTTATTATTTGCATTTTAAAACTATAATCGTCGACGTATTTATTTTCCCGAAAAATGAGCGATTGCAACAGAATTTAAGCAGAAGAAAATAAACAGGATGGCAAAAAGACTTCGCTGAGAACAAATGAAACTTTGAGTTTCATCATATAAATTTACCAGCTTTGATTAAACCTTGCAGCTTTGCAACAGTAGTGGGTACAATACAGCAGCCCAGATGTCCCTTTACGGCAGGATGATGTTGTAGAGAACGTGCTTTGCGAATGAAACTTTTGCGATATATTTATGCGTGAGCCATGTCACAAAACAGCACTTCTCTGTCAACAAACTTTGGTTGAAGCTGTAACATCATTCTCATTATTTTGAAGTTGTTTGAGCAAATAAATGCAAAAATCCAACATTCAAGATTACGATAAAGTACAACGCTGGTGAGTTGAATGAGCAAAAGTTAGACTATGCTTAATTGATCATTGACAAATCCAACAAAGTTTTTTTAATGTGAAACAGCATCAATTACTGACGTGATGCTTTGTGCTTCACCAGCAAAGGTAATGCTGTTGTAACCTCGTGATTCGATTACTCTGACGATTTCTCTTTTGCTAATAGCGCAGGCACACGCTCCCGCATACAATGCCTGTGCAATGCAAAAGAAGCAACAAAATCAGAAGCATGAAACGAGTTTGTCATTGGTGTCAAGCGTGCGATGATGTGCTGCTCTGCTTGGAAAGAAAATTACCTCCCAGGCAAAATTACAAAATTTAGCACAAGGTTGACGTAAACGTAACCGAACTTTGTTGTGTACATGGGTTTGTCTCCGAGTTTTTTTAAGCTCAGTACCGGTGAACATGTACCTTACTCAAAGCGTTTTTTATTGTTTTTGCAAATGCAAAACATGCTTGCCACTTTCCATATAAATTACTCCATCGTGCATTTTCTTCATCAATTTACTCCAGCATGATTACTCCATCATGAAATCAGACTGACGAAGGCAAAGTAGCAAAGCTACTGTAAACAAAGTTATCGCCAACATCAGGCAAAATCGTTGCTAAAGGTAATATAATCAAACCGCTTTTTAAATAGACCCCTACGTTCATGTGTCAATGTTTGTTGTTAGATTGAGGTTGAATATGCGCAAAATCGCCTCAAAAAACGTTTCCGAATGATATTTCTCAACTGTGATTAACACAAAAATGAAAAATTTCACATAACCATGGTCAACTTCAAGCTCAACACTGTCTGCTTAGTCATACGCGACATGCCCTTTTTAGCAAGCTTTTCAAAATGTCTTCCACGTTTTCCAAAAATTTTCTGGTTAACATAATTCCAGCAACAATTTTTTCCCAATTGATTTTTCTTAAAACACCGGGACCATGCAGTGGCTTGAAAAGATTTAAACTTAGTTCTTGAAAGCGGGGGCGTAACGAGGTTAGATGGCGCCCAAGGCAAGAAACAAGTTAGGCGCCCCCGTGTTCGAACTTGAGGTCTTTCGGAAGCAAATGTACTGTATTGAAGAAAGTACTTGTGACATTGTTGGGACTTTTCGGTGCTCACCGCAGTCATTCGTCTCCCTCCGCAGTGATTCGGAACCCCCATAATGATTCGGCGCCCGGGGACTTGTGTCCGCTTTGCCCCTCCTCGTTACGCCCCTGCTTGAAAACGAAGCTGTCAGTTGATACATAGTCAGCGACCATGTGCCTCGGTCCAAAACAGTGTTGACAATAGCTGCAAAGTATTTCTATAACATGTTGGACATTGGCAACCTGACTCACTTTGATATGGTTACGTGTTACACTATTTTATTATCGGAAATGCTGATAAAACTAATCTTTCATTATCAAAAGTTTCTAATGCAAGTTTCACGGGCATCTACAGACTTGTTTGTGTAATTGTAATTTCAATCAGTTACCATAGTTGCTTCACATCTAACTTTTTCCTAAATTTACCTACGCGCTTTTAGTCAAATAATTTTGAAAAAACATGTGCTGAAATGGCATTGTACATTGATAACAGTTGAAAGTCGACAATGCATCAATCTTTGTATATCAAACACAGAGAAACGTCAGCAATAATTGCAGACGCCTTATGGTAAGATGAGAAAATGAATTAAATTATGGAGAACACAGTGTAAAAGCGACATCGAAGTAAATAGCAACGCTCTGCGAAAAGTCTAGATTTTTAATCGTCTCTGTCAGACCCAGACCCCAACAAACAGTCCGCTCAAAATTCTCCCGGAAATGAAAGCAATCCAGAGTCGCTAACCTTTGGGCGGAAGTAGCGTGAGAGCTGCACGACACAAGTTTGCAACGAAGCCGAGTCAGATCAAAATAATTTTCACTCACGCAGTACCTTTTAATTGATCAGGAAATAGCAACGCTGGTCAAGACAACGTAATGAATTGCTCAAAGGAACATCGGTCTTGACCGCTTTCGGAAATCAAGTACAAAACAAGTTGTGCTTCTGAGCTTCACTTGCCCTTCGGCAGCGTAGTTTAAAATAAAGCCGATTTTGACATCCGATCGCCCAGATGTTAAGAGGTGCCGATTTGAACGACAGTATTGAGCGGCAGCTAAAAGGCTATACTACAAAGCACCCGCGAGTATCACTTTTTGAAAATGTCAATTGCCTAAGTACGCAGCGTGCTTCCTATTCTTCTGGACAATTCAGCGACATGCTGTACGTAGATACGTCACAACAGAGTTGACGCATAATGTGACGTGTTATTGCATCAAAACAACATTGCACAGAAAAAAGCTGGTGAACTTTTGCATAGAAATTTAACTATTCACTGTACTGTGTTGCAATTGATTTGCACAAGCTGCTGTGACGCAGCTGAAACCTAAAGATTATCGAGAATCAACCGGACCAGAAACGGGTGCCAAAAGCAATATCTTAATTATAAATACCCTTACGGCAGTCTTAATGCTCTGTGAGTAGCTTTTTCTGGTTCTTCACAGGTGTGATTGGTCAGCTGCGGTGATTGCCACCGCAGTTAGGAAAACTTCCAGCTGAAAATATGTGCAAAGCGCATGTTTCGTAAACAAAGCGACTGAGGTCAGAAAAAGTTTGCCGCGAAACTTTGCAAAAATAAATACAAAACATTACTAATCAAAAAGCATTCACAGCAAATGAAGGGTTAAATACAGAGCAGTAAAACAATTAAGAAAAGATAAACTAGTGCCATTAATAAAAGGTTGTTGTTTTCCTCAAACGTTCTTCCAAATTGAGCAAAAAAGGGTAAGAATTATGCTATAAACTCTTTTGAAGTACAAAAATAAAAGCAGGCACTTGGACATTTGCCTTTGCTTGATTTCTCTCTTAAAATACAAATTCAGGTTAAGTGTCTCTTAAGAAATGGAAAGTTATCACATAATATAACAAATTTTGCGCTTTCCTTGGAAAGTTCTTAACCAGTTTTTATGGACAACAGTGGCGTAGGAGCTGCGGGTGCAGGGGGGTGCGAGCGCACATCTAAAAGTTTTAATTTGTCAAAAATTCGGGCAAAATCCTGAAAATTCGGGCACATAAATGTCGACACCTTTGTTTCCTACTGAGTGATCTCATCAATGAGTATGACTGAATAAAAGTCTGACTTCTTTCTCTCCAAAAAAGAAAGTCTTCATATTTCAGAGTTTGTGAGAGTTGATAATGAGCAAGTTATGGGAAAATTCGGGCAAAACACCTTTCGCACCCCCAAAATTTGCCTGCTCCAGCACCTGTAATAGGCAGAAACAGGCTAGATGCATTAAATGACGCCAGTGCGTCAGCAGCAGTTAAAGTAAGTAGGCTACTTTTCTCTGAGAAATTAGTTAAATTATCTGCTGGCAGCAGCGCTATTGATGTAGTCTGATCGGACAGCATTTGTCACTTGCTTTTCCTTTGTCATTGAGATATTCTGATTTTTGGGTGGCTGCGTAAGTATTCTTGGATTAGCTGCTGTACCCTCACTCATACTCACAAACTTTCAGACACTTTATTTTTTAGATCTGCCTGGCAAAATTTGAAAATTTTGTACAAATATCTTCATGTTTCAACTTTCGTAACCATTTCCTTTTCCTGAATCATATCATTTCCTAATCATTTCAACAAGTCTTTCAACACTTTCCAAAATTTTGCAAACTATTTTGTAGGCCAAATTTGTGTATGGCTCAAAGACAGTTCTGTTGGGTGTTTTGTGAAACGGCCATTTTGTAAACTCCCTTGATCCAATAAAATTCCCAGACAACAGTTTGAGTTGCGCCTGAAGCGTAGATCACCGTTATCGTTCTACTTTCTTTCAAAGATCAACTTTTCAGTGGCTTATTGTCTATAGCACTCCAAAGAGAATTGTGATTTTGAAAAGTCATTGGTCAAAAAAAGACCATCAAATGAATATGGTTGTTCAAGCATTTTGCAAGGGTTTTTGGCTCATTGAGAAAACAAGTACATTTACGCTAAATTGCAATATGAAATGGATGCTTCCGTTCCCATTAAACGGCAAGCTTATCGTCAACTTTGGAAATCTGTCTTTTCATATGTACGAAAATGATGTGTAATATGTAATAAAAGAAATTCTTAAGCACAGCACGAGTGTATCTTCGGTATCACAGCCTAAAAGAATTTTTTGTTAGAAATCAAATGAAAGGCATGCATCAACCAGCCATTGCACAGGTTGCGACTGCAACAATATGGTGCAGTTAACAGAAGTCGAATTAGTAGTAGAGAACGCAACATACATATATTGCTACAAAAAAACAAAACCTTTCGCGCCAATCAGCCGTTAATTTACTGAGACCTGCTTAAAGCCACCTTGGTTGAGCTCAACGTGTTCTACGATGTCTCATTTTGGGCATAAGTTTAGCGTACAAGTGCGTTCTGTCTCAAAATATCTTTGACGCATAGTGGGCTACAGTGAAAAAAGCAATTCACTAGCATGCATCTGGATAGCTTTCTAAAAAACAGGAAGCTGTGAGGGTTTTTCAGCAGCTGTGCTTCTGCCAAACAGCTTTCGACCAACAGGTCGCGCGGTAGGGAGTCAAGACTAGTGCTCCCTAACATCACCAACGACCTGCCGCCCTCAGCGTGTTAGGTCGACTTTTGGAACGTACTGCTTCGCGATCATGAAGCAATACAAACAACCAGATACCTCAGCGCTCAGCTAGACATCACGCTAGACGTCAAGAGGTGAAAATTTTCTTAAGGCACTTCGCCCTTCCAGACGTAGTTTCAAACTATTACAATGAAAAGATTACCATTCACAAGCTCATACAAAGGGCATCACTATACTAGGACAATTTTAGCCCGTTCCTTTTACGGGCACTGCATAATGTTTCGTATTGCCGATGCTAATAAAAGCAGAAGTGGCTCAAATGGGCAATCATTCATCTTCACATTGCACTAATGTTTTAGTAATCGAACGTCTCCCCTTGCAATGAGGAAAAAAGATGCAAGTCGGAGTACCAATGATCACAGCTTTCAATGTCATTCTTTCTTCAATTGACGTTTGTCCACTTGTTACTAGACTCTGAAAAGAGTGTATTTGAAGTTCAAAATTACAGATTAATCGTTATAAAAAGGTTAACTTGAACACAACACTTCCCAATCTCCTTTTCAGAAAATCTGTTTAAACCAGGGTTTCTCAACCGGAGCCGTCGCCCCCCTCACCCCCACTGGGGGCCACGAGCAGAGGCCTTTACTAAATAGCTCTGCCGTGATGTGATATTGCCAAACCCTATTGATAAGCAAGGGCCACAAGTGTGGCCCATGAAAGCTTGAAAACCATGAAAGGTTGATAACCACTGGTTTAAACCAAGTGCAAGCTTGTAAAAATGACACCGATTTCGATTGTTTCACAAACTAGTTGCATACTGTGAAATACTGTGGAAGATGTCGAGCCCTTTGAAACACATTAATGATGAAGCCCAGTAAAAATTTCCCAGTGTCAAACGACACTACGACAGTGATAAAAGTTTTAAGTTGCAAGAAATTATTTTACCTCTGCCTGATGCACTCGTGGCAGAGCATTTATGGAGAGTTCCGAAAGTTACAAATGTATCAATAGCGGAGATGTCATTCAGTAAAAACGCTACATAAAAACCATAAAAGAAGACTACTAACTTTTTGTTAAAAACTTGAACATGTTTTCATTTTTGCCAGCAGAATCCCAAGAAGTAGGCCTATTGGTTGGTTTGCCGCTTCGTGTACGTTCTTCGGTAAGTAAAGAAAACCACTAGTAACATGATCGCGCAAATCGTTTTCATAAAAGTTTTTTAAACTTGGAGAAGTATTTATGCAATAAATCTAAATTTCATAATTCATGAAATTCAGTGCGTAAACTAGTATTGTGTTCAATACCACAACTTCCGGGACTGAGGCTTGGTTCAAAGTACCAGACCGAGACCAAGACGTCGTCAAAAAAGTTGATACCGAGACCTCAGTGTTCAAGACAAGACTTAACACCAGAAAATTTGTCAGCTTCGCCAATTTTTTCAAAGAAAACGTCAGCACTTCCGAGCCGCAATATCGTCAAGTTTCTGGTATTTTTACCACCTTTTATATTTTTTTTCCTTTCCCAAAGATACTACATACAATGAACAGATTGAGGTACAGAAGCTTTACCAAAATAAAGTCTCGAGACAAAAGGCTAGACCAGTGGTCCTTAACCTGGGGTAAATTTACCCCTTGGGGTAAATTTCATGTTCCAAGGAGTAAATTTACTGAACCATAAGTTGCAGCCAATGTACATTTTTATAAATCATTCTAAACTGTAAGAGTTTGTTAATTTCGTATTTTCAATAAATGAGCACCATTGAGTACATTGGGGGTAAATCTGTTAATCGCGTTTGATAAAAGGGTAAAATGTGTAAAAAAGGTTAAGAAACACTGGGCTAGACCAAGTCTCGTAATTCCATCACTGGCGTAAATTACGTAAATATTATAGGAATGAGATTACAGATAACCTATCGTTTTCGTTTCGCTGCAGGGCATAAAAAGCAAATAGTTTTATACTTTTTACGTTCAGCATTCACCAAGTGGCAACCTGTCACGGGTGGTGTCCGTTCAAAACAGACCCGTTCCTAACATACCATGTTCATAACAGACCTGTTCCTAACAGACCACGTTCATAACAGACCCGTTATGAACACAGTCCCGTCGCCATGGGGGGCTTTTGGTGGCTTAGCTCCCCCAAACAAGGCTCCAATCCCCCCAAACTGAATCATGTAGCATTGTAAATCAGTGGAGTTTTCATCAAATTTCAGAATGTCAAGCCCCCTTGAACAAACGTAAAGCCCCCCTATTGAAAACTTTCTGGTGACGGTTCTGTATGAATATTGTCTCTTATGAACGAGTCTGTTATGAACTTGGTCTGTTTCGGGTGGTCTGTCAATGAGTGGTCTGTTATGAACAGGTCTGGTTTGAAAGGGAACGTTCGTGGTATTTAGGCTGCATCAATTTTAAGTTATGTATTTTGCAATAGTTTTGTGCGTAAACGAACAAAGTTAAAAAAAAGAATTTCTGAAATTCAAGTTTGTTTTGCAGGTTTATCATAATGTCTGCATGATTATATTTTCTCGTCGCATCTTTAGATTCATGCATACATCGCTCGTTTGTGCTTGAGTTTATTTGTGGAAAAAGTGTGCACACTTTTTTTCCACAATAATCGGGTTGTTGGACTTAAATCAGTAAAGTCAGTATTTAAAACCCAGACTGACATGGTTGTGCGGCCAGGCCTGTATCCGACATATTCATCGTAACCTAGTTAATTGACTTCGTGAACGTAAGAAAGCCTAGGTTCGGAGGGAGATGAGCGGTGCACAAAGTAACCTCAACAAGTTGTTAACCTCAATGAACCGGAAATTATGCTCAATTTCATGTCTTTCACCGGTGACTGAAAACACTTCGATACCAAGACCGTGAACAAAGAGATGGCGAGATGGCGATTACGGAAATGGCGTGATTCAACAACACTGTCTGCGAAAGTCAGTCACCAGTCTCACTGTCTCTGATGGCAGGTCGCCACATGAAGTCTGACGTGGTAATCAGTGACGCATGCGAATTGCAAACCAGTTGAATTTATGTACTTAATTCACCTCTTGCCGGGCACGTCTCACCACTCGCATGTTTTGCGGTCAACGTCTCACGTTTCATTCATTTAATTTTCGGTTGATTTACTGATTTTTCCCGTTGAGAACAGCAACAGTCGGATTCGATTCCCTGCGGCTATTACCGAAGACTTGAAAAAATGTATTTGCGGGTTGTGCAGCCTTGTGCTTGGCGTTGATGGATGGGTGTAAGAAGACGGTTCACGCCCAGTGCTGCCACTGACTCGCCACCCGTGCAGCATTCATTGCGAAAGTAGCCGCGTGACCCGCTGTGAAAACTGAAACTTCTGATGTTTTTATAATTTCATCAACATGAAATCAATTTGTGAGCTTTGATGTTATTTTTTTCCACTTGCTGCATTCGTGTTATTTCGTGATTTGAGTCACAAAAATTCATGAATATGTCATACCGTGCCATGACCCACGGCACACACAAGCAGAGATGGGGGCCCGCAGACCACTCGTTACATTCCTAAAGCAGTACAAAAACGATTATAGTGAAACTAAACTGAGAAAATGGAAATAATTATAGTGGTATAAAGTAGGTTCTTCAGTTAGAAGTGGTATAGTATTTTTCCCGCGTAGATTTTAACACAATGTATTAAAGCTGTCGTGGATTGCGGGTTGTGGTCAAAACTGCTAGCTGCGTTAAAATAACAAGAATAATTGATTTTTTGTAGTGGCAGTCTACTAATGGTTATTATAAAAAAACTGCTTATTAGAGTCTTGTCAATTTTTTTGGCAAATATCTAAACATGAAGGTAATTTTTCTTTTGCAAGCAAAAAGATCATCACTGCAGTTCAATTTGCAATGCACTGATGATGATAACAGGAGTTATCGAAACGTTTGCAATATGTCGTTTGTATCGTTTTCATTGGCCGTGATTTTCATTGTAAAGCAAAAAGATGACCCTGGAATTTAGTATTTTTAATGTAAATGCTAATTCACGGTTGTGACTTACAAATTTTCACAAAATTTGGCTGCTCTTTTTCGATTGCCCGGGGTTATATTTCCAAAGTGTTTCACAAAACAACATTGTTCAATTCGCTTCGAATTTTCAATTCATGACTTTCCGACCAAACTTCAATAACATTGCAATCAGTTGTCCAAAAGACAAAATATTCAACAAATCATTTGATCCGTAAAAAAAATCTGTCTTTGGTTTAAAGTCATTTACAACAGGTTGGTAGGTTTTCCACGATCAAACAAAATGATTTCTTACTTTAGCTGTGCATTAGCCAGAAATTCTGCGATTTTGAGTTTTTGGTGAGTTTACGAAGAATAATTAAGTCCAATTTAAAAGCTCTAGGTTTGTTGTAAGCTTTCGAGCAACCAGCCGAAAGGACTATGCTTTCTGCTTTTCTCGATGATTCAGACTGGCACATATCTGTATTCAAGTAACTAGTCTCACAAAGGTGACAACAAGTGAATCAATCGGCAAATTAAAAAAAATAGGAAATCAATTTCACGTAACAATACCCACCCTCAGTCCTAAAATCTGCAAGCAATTGTTACGCGTGAAATGTTGAAAGGCTAAAGAAAGAGCAACGAAAGCGAATAAACTAAATACTAAATTCAGTAAATCAAAACACAAGCTGCGGCAAGTAAAAACTGGAAAATACGTCTTTCTCAAATAACTGTTTGCACTGGAAATAANAAAACTATCTGATACCAATTGTCGAGCCAAGCAACAGACAAANACGTCTTAAGAACCAACAGAGAATTGGTAGAATGTGTAAGAATGATTACATTCGCAAAGNTGGCATAGAAATAGCACGGGCCGTTAATGGTCCGGTTTTTGAGCAGGCCGCTCAGGTAAATGCGCGGCCGCCAGTGGCGTAATCAGCCCAAAATTTGAGGCGAGACAAAATGTCTGACTTTAGGCGAGCAACAGTATATTTGTTTGGAACGCCGCTTCTCAAATCACAAAATGACTAGATATGCTAAAAATTTGGGGTATGCCCCCCTGGGCCCTATGGTTACGCCTATGCGGGCCGCTGACAATATTTTCAGCGGTTAGATTTTACCGGGTCGTTACCGCCCACCGATGTTGGAAAACGTTCAAAAAAGTTTTTGAGTTAGGAGAGACACTCGGTGACGTAAAAAGTGAATGAAACCACCTGGGATTGCTTTATTGTTGCTGCATTTTCAGGTAAATTTGTTTGGGAGCCGTAATGAACACCGTCATGCGCGACTGGCAGATACTTTAAGAACTTTTCTTGGTACTTGATGCTGACTTCTTGCACGAGCGTTAGCGGACAGCGATTTTGGTTTTGAGTGTTTTTGTCCGATGGAATGTGCTACGCATGATGTGTTATTCTGGAAAAATACCCTGGAGATACTCCATTTTGAGCAGTCTCAAAAATGAGGCTATGTTGTTTCTGATGGAAGAACTACCAATTAAACCATGCATAAATTGGCTACCTTTCATGTACAAGGTTTATGTATTAGAATTTTTCGTTGTAACTGAAATCCAGGAAAATGAAAACTAGCCAGATCTTCGATGGGGCAAATACATTTTAATGATAGTTTTGCGCGTCAGGTTCATGGTGTTTTTGCAGACCACAATTATAACAACTTTAAACATTTGACTACAAAACAACGCTTGCTTCGAATTTCTCTGAATTTAAGATAAAGAAGAAAATTGCCAAAAATCTAACGACGTAGACAACTACATGCAGATCATTTTTTCTACCAGCCTATGTGAGGAAGATTATAAAAAAGCACTTGGTGGATTTGATGTTTTTACGTTTTGGAGAAGAAATAAAAATGAGTTTCCTAGTTTATCAAGGTAGGCTAGATTGTGTGCTGTGTAGAAACCCAAAACCCCCAGCATAAAGCCGGGGAATGAATAAGCAAAATGGACATTATCATTTCCATAATTTGCCTGCCATTTTGCCAATTTTACAAAGAGGTCGTTGTACTACGGTTGAGTGAACATGGTGACGCCATCGAAACGCAAACAATAATAACATGTATATCACACTAAATTTGTAACCCCAAAGTTTTCTAGAGCAAACTCGGTCTCTGAGTCGAAGGGTTTTTGAACAAAACAGAACTCGCTTCAGTGTGGAAAGCTTGAACTTTGTTTGAATTTTTAACAGATCAAAAAATTAATAAATTATATGGCTCTGATGAGATAGAAATAGTAGAAGCATGGGCGTTGGATGGCGTAGCATGGCGTACTTCAAATTTATTGATTTTACTATTGAGTTTGTTTGTTTTCGCTGCTCTTTCTTTAGGCTTTGAACTTTCCACCCGTAAGCACTGCTTACAAATTTTAGAACTGAGGATGGGTACTGTTACGTGAAATAGATTCCCTATAAAACTTTTGCCGATTGATTCACTTGTTTGTCACCTTTGTGGAGACTTTGTTACTTGAATAATAAAGTATTTTACAGTTATTA
>JGI24021J15306_10004867_pt1 | contig 15777 bp, 8 predicted proteins | sample Ectturendosymbi1_FD_15306 | JGI IMG/M metagenome (IMG submission 15306)
GCGTTGGAAAACGCGAAACTAGTTTCCCCGTCAATAAACTGTGACTGATTTACTTGCCGCCATCCTACTTAAAAAGTTTCGCATTTGTGGCTATAACGTTATCAAAAAAAGCAATTTTGGCCATTTTTTTATTAGAATTTTGGCCATAAGCTACGGAAAATATCTGGCAAACCTAGTCACAAACGGCAGAATGCCTTCTACCGTTACTTGAAGTTAACCTTTGATGATTTGTTGCCATGTTATTGCTACGAAATAAACAGCCAACGATAAAACAACCTGCTTGCTAGTTTCGCAACCTGCTTCTGCAGGAAAAAGAGCGGATAAGGGTGAACTGCAAGCTCATCATTGCATGACACTAGAATATAGAACCAGACTCTTGTGGAGTGTGAGAGCCATACCACAAATATACTGTAAATGCAAGGATTTAAATAAATTAATCGAAATGAATATGCTGTCTTCAGATTTTTGAGAATTTTTTCAATTTCCAGGGGAGGGCAAATGACCGTTCTGCTCTCCTGCGCATGCCCATGGTGAATGGAAACGGTTTTCAACGTTTAGCTAGCTCAAACACAGCAGACATCTTTTAATTCATTGTGCACGAAAATACATTGTTTTAACTGTGCATACGTGCAGTAGCATATCTATGCAAAATGGAGCCCATGGCGAAGTTAAAACGTGTGCCGTTTTTATTAACGTGAATATTAGATATAGGCACAATGTTTTGAAGTGCACAGCACAATCACATCCACGATATCCAGGCAGTACAATAAACAGTGAAGTCAGTGTGCGATGTTCGTACATGAAACGTTGATTTGACAGTTAATGCATGAGACAACGAGAAGTGTGATATGCGTGAGGCACAAAACAGCTAGCTCGTTACAGTGTTCCGCGGCCACTAACAAAACATTAACGTGGATAACTCAACGATAGCTTACTGTAACATCTAAAGATTTAAAACAGCAGCAAAGTAGAAGTGTCTATCGTGCTGTACGCCAGGTTAAGACAATTATTTCTACAATTAAATATTCCACCAACAGTTATTCAACAAAAGGAAGAATCTGTGCGATGCGAATATCTAAGCATGTTTGCCACATGCTTACCGAAAATGGATCTCTGGACAAACCTAAATATGGCAAGTTTCTAGGGCAGGCCTGCACAACTCAGCTCAGAAGGCCAAATTGATCAACATAAATTTTCCGCGAACCGCAAACGTCTACTTCATTTTGTTGTAGGCCTAAAATTTGGAATAAACTCTGGAACGACAATTTTCTGGAACCAAGTTGGATTTTGCAGCATTTTCGACAATTGAGAAAGCTCTCGGGGAGCGGTAAGAAAAGCTCAAGCGGGCCGCATGCAGCCCGCGGGTCGTATGTTGTGCAAGTCTGCTCTAGGGCATCACTTTTCACTTCATTGATACAATATGGAAGGTTCGCATCTTTTCCCTGGAAACAGACTCATTTTTAGAAAAGCATACGGCTTGTAACATCACCAAGCCTTAAAAACCAAGCCATCACCAAGCCCTAAAATCGACCAAGGTACGATATCCGAAAAAAGGTTCGACTCTGTTCGGATATCGTACCGTGGTCGATACTTTCCCAGGTAGAGGACACCAATCTCGAGGATCTTTCTTTCCACGTCACAAGTTAACAGTATTGTTTTAGTCTTATTCAAATAGAATCACAACACAAACATGAAAAACAAAAGGACAATGGTTAGTGATGCGGTTATATAGTGATAAACGCCAACACAACGTATTGTACTTCTATCATTCATATATTCATTTCAAATGCATCGTTCGGCAGCGGAAGGCTTAAATGTTTAAAGCAAACAAACACCGTATCATCGTTATTGTTCCCACGCTGGTCAAATTGGTTAACGCGGGTTCCACAGTTCATTTTACGACTAGTGTTTCACAAGTCCCCATAAACTGGGCTGAACGTCCTTAAACGCTTTTAATCAGCACTTCGCTTTAAGCATCATTTTCGTAATTCACAATGAACAAGCGCTTTTTAGTATGTCTTTCTCTGGGTATACTTGTACATCTCGCGTATATTTCCAAACACATGTAATACTGCAATTCGATCTGTTAACATACGCAATTACACAATAATAATTGCAATTGTTCATACCTTTCAGTCACGATCCTTGGCAATGTATTACCCTTCATTGGATCAAGTCTATCTCAAACGGTTTCAAAGTAGCACCGTAATAGTCTTGATGTTCGTAATTCCTTTCATCGCGACTCTTCACTCGTTCTATTTGTCTTTCGGCTATTTCCCGTTGCATTCGTGGGATTACATTCAAAAACATGAAAACTAACAAAAGTTGAGTCAGATAATGCTACGTCTATCAGCTATACCTGAAACATTTCAAGTCTTTTGTAACTCTTGTGTTGTATTCTGTTATCACGGTTTACACATTTTTCTATTTGTTATTTTTACATGTACTCTTCAATTGGTTGCTTTTTAATGTAAAAGCAAAAACGTTTAAACTGTGAGAGATAACTAACCCGAAACCCGCCCTTAAGTCAGAAACCATCCACCATATCTGCATGTGTTGCTTTCACTTTCCTATTCTAATAAAATAGATTTGAAATTTCGATTTGCAATTTACTTCAAGTTTAAGAATAGTTGTAATTATAATTGTAATTTGAGATTTTTAGCACAGAGTAATCGCAATGTAATTAAAAATTTTAAAGGATTAATTGTAATTATAATATAACTGATTTGATGTAACTGATCCAACTCTGATACAGAAGGCTTCAAACATTACCTCTTGTCTTTACTTGCGCGGGTAATCCTAAAGGTGAGGATCATTTCGATGAAATAGGTCAAACAGGTTTAAAACCGGCTCGGTTTGAGAAACGCTGGCTTACAGCCATCATCATGACCTGCAAACTTATGGTCTAGCCCATTGTTTCTCAAAGTAGGCGAAATCGCCCCCTTGGGGGCGATTTTGATGGGCAAGGGGCGAAACAAACAAAGGGGGCGATAAAGGAGCGAAAAAATACCAAGGGGGCGAAAATGCTCAACCACTAACTGATGATTGAGTTAACTTCAGTATCCTACTATTATGACTTGTTAGTTCCTTGTAAATTTTAATTTACTATGATAATCGTTGGAGGTTGCTGCCAAAGCAATTCGTATGTTGACTATTTACTCTGGGTCGTCTCCGTGCTCGGCTGCAGTTTGGATTATTTCACGGCTGCGAAGCCGTCGTAAAAATGTCTGCTCCGGCTCAGGAGCTCTTCTTTTCATGAGTGTGGCTCCGGATCCGGAGCTCTCTCTTTTTCATAACGCAGGCTCCAGTTCCGGCTTCTATTCATTTTCACACATTAATATTTTAATTGTCTTTGTGTGCCTCAAGTTGAATGGAAAATTAATGAAATCAAGTACACAAAACCAGAATATACCAAACATTTTGAGTAATTTAATCTTTTTTTACAAGCAGCGCTGTCACCATCAGGAAATCAGTGAAAAAACGAATACAAACAATTTATGGAATGAGAATCGCTTGTTTTGCCTTCAATGCCTGAGGACCTTTTGTTTTTTCTTAAGACAGAATCAAGAAAACGTCTATTTGGAAAATTACATTCGTGTCCGAGCATTTAAACACAGACCAGTCCCAATTGACCAAGTGTTTTGCACTCGTTGTATGCTTTGTCTGTTGCAGTATTGACGATTCCAGCTAACANCGCTGCCCGGGCAAACCATAAACGAGCGCAAAACACATAGTCGACTCTCATGTGTTTTTTCAAACACGCACACATTTGCATTAACCCAAATGCGAAGATGTGTTCGAAAGCCCTTTGTTCAAAGAAATAGTTTGACTTCTTGCAAGAAATTCACATTTTATTTCTGCTGAAAACTTCTGATTTCTTGTCTTTTGCACTCATAATAAGCAGTGATGAATCGCAATGTAAAGCACAATTTAACACGCTAAGCTTAGGAGAAAATAAGACTGGTTACCATGCTGAAAACATAGATTTTTCCCACAGATGAAAACTTCAAGAAAAGTCCACATTTGTTTACATTGATTTTTATACCTTCCTGATAATGTCCTCCTACGCAAAGCAATGCCAGTTCGCTACCAATTTGTATAACTTTCATGTTATGCTACTGCTATGTAAACGTAATGTTTCCTAGTGAACTTTGCCAGTAATCTAGCAAAACGTGACAGTAAACCTTGTGGTTTCTAATAAAAATTCCTACTTTGCGATGGCGTTTCGTGCATTTAACGCTTAAATCTGCAGTAGTATCATATCTTTAATCATACTCCCTGCTAACAGCATGATCACAGAGCTAAAAAAGCCATGGATATTTTATTATATACCTACTCATTATAGCTCAGTTCTTTTTAGATCGCTACCCTACTACAGACCCGGTTTGATAAATCTGACTAGAAACTAGGAAGTTGTGGTAGTAAACGTTTTTCTTACTTCTACAACAGTGGTTCTCAACCATTTCGNTGAAGGAAGCCAAATCCAAACCTACGAATTTTTAGAGAGCCGCACAAAAAAATTTTACCACAAGACAATTCACACGTTTTGTTTTATTGCATTAACGAAGTCTGTTACAAAAAATATTAGAGGTGTTACTGAAAGACACAGCCCATCGAAAGGGATCCTTTCCCAGCAAAGATTCAGACACTAAGCTCTTACAGAGTATATATTTTGCCTAAGAAGTAGGCATCTTCAGCTCTTATTCAAATAGAATCTGTTACAGAAGGATTGCTAAAAGCCGCACAAAGGATGCTTGGGAGCTGCATGCGGCTCTTAGAACAGTGTTTGAGAACCATTGTCCAACAAATAACACCACGCCTGTCAGCTACGATGTCACAGCCTTAGCGACTATTAAACCAAAGAAACATCAAAGGCTTGTAGATCCATTACTGTAGTCTGGTGTCGTAACTCGTAACAATCGCGTTTAGTGTGCTATAAAGAGCACACGTAAGTCTATCTGGCAAACAATTAATATCTAGGAAAGGACCCGGAGCCTGAGTTACTTCTCAAATGGCCATAACTTCAGCTCTGGTCCTAAATTTTCAATTGAACTCCGGATCCGGCTCCTTCTAATCTTTGATTTGAACTCCGGCTCGAGGCAAAATGTTCAGTTCCGGCGTTCCGACTCCGTAGGCCTGGATTATTTTCACAAGAATTCTGAACGTGATATTAGCGTCGTAATACAGTGGCTTAGTTCAGCTTTTTAATGGCTTGGTTCAGCTATTTATTGCTTTCTCTAAATACAATTCTTTAAATCTACTACACTGCGTTTGCTTTATCAGGGTTGGGGGGCGAAAACGACGTGTCGAGAGTGAAAAGGGGGCGATGGAACGAAAAAGTTTGAGAAACACTGGTCTAGCCCTTTGGTTGGGCTTCTTACAATTACGCGTGCATAATGTTATTCCTTACCTTCGTTCGTTACCAACATACGTCTATTTCGAATAATGCAATACCAAACCCCGCCAGGTGGGACATCTGCCTTCTTAATGCTCAGGAGTGATTTCAACGTCATAAGTTCGACGGTAATCGCTCTGAACAACTTTATTCACTACAGCCATTGCCAAGTGGTGAAACTGTTCCGGCTGACGTCCTTTTTAATGAAAGACTTCATACAATCATAACTAAACATAGCTTGCTCGTGCGTTGGGTTTTCAGACAAGGATTTGTGCCTCTAATTTATCAAAATGTTCCATTCACGTTGCCATAAAAATTGTGTCGTAACTGTCCGCCTCTGAGAGTGGGAGTATTGCATTTTCCGGTGTCTGGAAAATGTTGGGTCTACTTTTGGCTTTACCTGACACGAATGCACATCAGAGACGTCCTTTTCAGCAATAAAGTGGGTGAAAACGTACGCGTGTAAAACCAGAGCTTGCGACAGGGAGGTACATAAGGTATGTCGTACGCGGGCAGGGTAGTTGCAGGGGCACAGGAGGATGGAAATACCCACGTTAAGTTTTTCTGCAATCAAACCCAAAACTACGAATGTAAGGCAGTTGCCCGTATAATGATTAATCTATTTCTAAATCTTGGCATGGTAGCTGTTTTATTCATATTCTGATTAATATATTAACAAGCTGTACAAGTTTCGACAAGAGAGCCAGAAGCTAGGGTGCTGGTATCGGTCTTCGTACCCCCTGGCAAAATTTCTCTCAGAAGCCCCGCATACAACCATGACTGAAGGACGCTTGAACGATTTGATGATTTCGTGTTCACAAAGAACGAGTTGACAAACTTGATTTGGACGTAGTTGAAAATTATGTTTCTAGTAGAAAGGACACACTGCGAAAGTTGGATTGATCTTTGTAAGACGTTTGAGAGAATTTAGTCGGCTCGTAACATTTCTTACTTACTGGTAGGGACGTTTTAATCTTTGTCTCCTAACTCATTGGTGAAGATATGCAGCAACAACTTTATGGTGTGCATTGCATGCAATGGCTTTTAATTTGCAGGCTTCGGTATGCAGAATAGCGGAGAGCAATGTCTTTCTCATTTTTTGAACCCTGAGGAAAGGAATAACCTTAAGGCAATAAATGTTTAGTCTACGGTGAGCGTAGTATTCAAGTTTTCAGTTCAGTTTGGATTTAGATTTGCAACTGCCCTGTGGCAGAGGGATCCACTGCTTCACCGAGCAGGAATGCAGCGACTTTACGGACTTCTTCTTTTGAGCGAAGGTTGAAGGTTGTCCGCTGGATAGGAAGGTTGTCCGCTGGTGTAGGACGGAGGCATCCAGTCGCAGATCGCAGGGCGTCGTTGATGGCGAGGTCCATAAGGCGGGCATGACCACTGGTCATTGACTAGTGCGGCACGAGAGAAAAGCACAGTACTCTGCTGTTGAGTGGACCAGGGCAGGGGTAGCTGTTCGCAACTTTGCTGCTCCAGCATCCCAACCCGAGGCAGCAAGCCGCCTCTAGAGTACGACGCGTGATGTCAGCTTCTTGCGAAGTGACTCAAGGTGTCGGCGATACGCGAGCGACCTGTCCAACATTACTCCGAGGAATTTGGGTTCGGAGCAGGAGGGCAGGGTTTCGTTATTGAAGTTGACTTTCAGCTCACGTTTAGCTTCTTTGTTGTTGAGGTGGACAACCTGAATTTATTTTGATTATCTTAAAGTTCACATTTTCGATGCAATGGACTTCAGTGCCTGTTTATCATGTACTACGCACTGGTATATTTCCACGTGTCCACTGACACCTCGGTGCAAAACTTTTTCTAGTTTTCTGATTTCTATTCATGTGTTCCTCTGCACTGAACTCATTTTCAACTACACCCTTGTTGTTCAACTGGCACTAAACTTGTCTATGGCATCAAAGTTTGGGAGTAATTTGAAGTACGATACGGATTTTATCATTTCGATTAATATTGGAATGTTTTCTGCAACGAAAGTTTGGTTTGCTACAATGAAGATAAGTCATTCAATGTGCTGCCCTCATAAAACAGCGACAGAATTTTGGCCCAGTAAGGCATTTCGGTTGGACATAGCTGGTTCAAATCAACCGAAAAACTAATATCAATAAAACCTGCTTTTCCTTCCAACAAACTTTAATACCTACTGTACAAGCTGCATAAACGTTACGTTGCAACTTTGAATTCAGACTCACCCTTCTTCGACTGCTGTCCCCCGTAAATGACATAAGCAGCAAGAAGATCAATGATGCCAGACCTTCCAGAAGCATTTTCGTTGCCATGGCCACAGAAGATGCAAATCTTGTGGCGCGCTGCAATAGGGCATCTAAATCACTTCAATATTAGAAAATTGCAGGCGAGAGTTCAAATATATTTGAAACACATACAGAAAGTTCGAAATAATTTTATTCATTGTACGGACATCTTTTAAAAAACATTACCATCAGCCAGTTTTTCACTTTTTCAAGATGAGCTGCATTCCACAAACATCTGTCATTTGAAATTTGATTAGCTTTAATTAATGCGAAACCGCTTCTTCTGAACAATTTGAAGTCTTTATATTAAAACCTATATCTTAATAAAATGTTCTACTATCATGCCAAGCATTCAGTGTTGCTTTTTACTGATGCTTTTCTCAATAACGTTGCAACAAAGTTTCACCAATTGTTATCACAATATCAATGATTTTATCTCTTTCAACATGAGATCATTGACGATATTGCAACTCACAACCAGAATTCACATTCTCTCTGACTGTATAACTTCACCGAAAATCATCCTTCCAAAAAACACGCATTATTCACTTTGATACTAGCACGTCACTACCAAATGGAACATACCCATTTTTCACATGGGAACAACCTTCCAATAAATTTAAGTGACAGCTATTTTCACGCCAAGCATGATGCGCAATCTGATGCATGCAATGAGCACATAATTATAATCGCTTTTCAGCGTCTATAACACAATCACACCAGTCTCACCTTGACATAATGTTGTTGCGTCATAAACACGAACACTGGGCTACGCAGAACTTCAACAGAAGCGCAGGTAACAAAGTTCAATTTGAGAGGAAGCAGCTTTAATGTTTTCAGAGAGGACCAGTTTTGTGCTTGGTATAGAGTTGTGCACGTCAATAGTTCAAACGTTTCATTCGATTTGAGCTCAGGATCCACTGGCAACTAATATTGTGGAGTACCATGTCGCCTGATTATTTACCAGCCTTGTGTTCATGTTGATGCCCTGCTTTGTAGCGTTACACGTCATTATGAAACAAACATACCTTGACCAACATTGATTTTGTTGCATATCCAGTTCAGCATAGCTTGTCATATGTCAACTGTTCCACGCTTATTCTTGTAAATGTCAAACTGCAGGTCAGAAAATATATCTTTGGTGGGATTTTGCTGTTGTCCACTTCAGCTGAAAAAAATTCAAACATTATGACAGGCATTAAATGTAGAAGTGCGAACCACACTAGGGTCAAGTAACTTCACACCACAGGTGAAAGAAGCAAAGGATTAATCACAAATTTTTAGTAGGAAATCGATTTTACGTACCACTACGCATCGTCAGTCCTATCATCTTTTCTCCTGTGGTCTGAAGTTACTTGAATGCAGATATGCGCCGTTTGAATCATCGCAAAAAGATGAAAGCAGAGCCCAGTCGGCTGATTTCTCGAAAGCCTATAGGAAACCTAGAGCTTTTATTTGCAGACGAGGGTCAGTAAGATCATAGGATACTAGCTGGGCATTTCAATCGGTGGCATTTATGCTGAATGACATCCACTGCCATTTAACAATTTTTGGATAATATATCACAAAAAATTACAGTGGACTGCCATTGCTATTTACCTTAAAGTAAATGCATAGCTGTATATATATTACCAAGGTCATCATACATACACGGTCACAGAAATAAAGCACACAATGCAAGTATTTCACTCAACCGTCTATCAAGTTCGCTGTCTCCAAACTTTGCAAGCTGAATGGTACAGGTTCCCACAAATCCAAAATTAAAAAACATTTTTGCTTTGATACAAATACAGTGAAATAGTAGCACAGCTGGTTCAATAACTTCCAGCAAATGTTTAGTAAAACCAGACCAGCACATGTTGACTCACAGGAACAATTTCGTCTTCACTCAGAATACTCCCACCTGCAATACAAAGTAATGTTTAAAAGATTTTCTCCATCACTGGCACTTTAATTGAAAAACCAAGCCTCATGGTGCTGTAGTAGGTGGATGAGTAATTTGTACAACAGCAGTTACATACGCATTGATCAAAATTCTAACGCAACCGAGTTGCTGTATATCAGGTGTGGCCAACTTGTGTTCGACTGGGATCGACTAGAAAATTTCTTGCTAACTCGCGATCGACCGGTCAGTAATGAAGCCACAAGTACAAAATACCAAAGTTGAGTATCGCACGTGCATATACAGCAAGGGTGGGGAGCCTGTTTACTATCACGGGCCACATTGATATTGTGCACTAATACCGGCGGGCCGCAAAAAATCAATTAATTTCATTCAAAAATTCAATCTTTAAATAAATATGAGGAAGCGTGATTTCTCTTGCCTTACTATCTGTACCTGCCTATCATGGAGCTTCGTTTTGACGCGATGTTGTACTCTAACTTGGGTAACGAAAATTCTGATGCGGCCCATATCAAATGTTCACGCGGGCCGCATTTGGCCCACGGGCCTCAGGTTCCCCACCCCTGATATACAGCGTACCATCGCCTTACTAAGTGAGGTACTGAAGGCAAAGTGTCTGTTACGCTTGAATCATGATTGTCACGCAATAATAGGAAAACTTATTACACACCTTCACACCATCTGCCATGCTAGCCTATTGTCAGCCATCGCAAGAGGCACCAAAGAATCTACGTGACCAACCAATATATGGATAATGATTTTTTTCTTTCTGGAATGTTGATGAAAAGTGTTTTTTTTAGGTATCTTGTACATTCAATGCAAAATCAGGCGCGATCGACCAACTGACATTCGGCGATTGACCGGTGAATCGCGATCGACTTGTTGACCACCCCTGCTGTATATCATGCATAAATGTCATTAAAATAAAAGTAAGTGATTCAGCATGCGTGTCCGCAGAAATGTTTTCAAGTAGGCAACATCGACATTTGCTTATCCTTTTCAGGTAGCTTAAGGTGCAATGCAAATGCCCGCGCACCAAACGCTTTACCTTTTCTTCACCGCAAAGAAAATACGCCATGTTACGACATCAGTCGCAAAAAATGTTGTACAGTATATTGCCACATATTTTCTTTGCGCGGTAACATGTATTCAATGTAACTTACGAAACTGTTTCATTTGTTGCATTTTGCAATATTTGGTTCCATGCTTGATATTGTAGTACAAAGAGTATCATGCAAATGTTCATCTGCAATTGTGTTTCGAGACTTGGACTTACAATATTTCATCTTAGAAAAAGAATTGGTCGCAAAGATAAGTACTTCCAAACAAACGAATCCATTTGAGCAGGTTTTGAAATCTTTGGATATCTTTTTCTTGGGAGACACTATGCAAAATTCCAGAACGTTTTTTGATAGAAATTTTGTCTTCAAATCCAAGTCATTCTGCAATTCAATAAATTTTATTTGGAGATCTATCGGCACTGATTTGACATCGATGTCAGAGGTCAATGAAAACATTTGGATGTCATTTTTCAAACTACAAAAGTCCTGAAATTGACCATCAAGTTCACGTTAATTGCAACATTGGAATTTCGCCAGTTTATTTAGCACTACTGCCAGTTTCACCATCTCCATGTGTACTTTGCAAACACGGAAAATGACCAAATACATTTTGGCGTAAATGCTTTGGCCAAAAGTTTAGCTTTGCTTCAAATGCTTTAATCTCAATAAAATGGTTGCGAATGCGTTTTACCTTTCCTTGCAATGACTCATTCAGATACCTTTCATTTGTCCATTATATCTATCAAGAATGCAAGTTTGAGAACCACTGAGCATTAGAAAAATCATGCGATTTCCCTTCAGGATCCAAACAAAGTGCAGTTTCGTCTCTTCAATCCAACATTCGCGTCAATATATTTCCCTGCTGAGCCAGAGACTTTGTGAAAAGTCTGTAGTTGAGTTTACCTGTCTGTGTTTTTCGCATAGCATGACATTACAAACGAATGGTGTAGGTCCTAAGCAAATCACATACATTTCACACATTGCAAGTAAACCCCAAAATTTTGGTAGTTGAGATTTTTTCAATGCGAAATCATGGTTTGTTTTGGTTTCTTAAGCCTATCAGATTAAAATTCTCAATTACAGCAAGTGATTTTTGTGTAATTGCTTCTTACATTAATTTATTTACACAAAATTGTTAAAATACTAAACATCCCCAAGAAACTTACGGGCCCGATCTGGCCCGCGGGCCGGAATTTAGGGACCGCTAGTTTGCACAGTAGGCTATCCGAAGATTTTGAAAGCGGGGCCCTTCTTTTCAAAGCATTGCCACGGTCTTTAACGAAATCACAAATTATGACTTTATTTTAATAATGCAACACTGTGAAGGATGACTCGGATATTCCAGTATTGCAGCATTTCATGGATTCGGTTATGTGTTGCAGCAACATTGCCGCGTCGCCCTGAGTCAACCAAACTTGAAGTCGAACCAACCACTCTCCGCGCAATAGCAACAACAGTTTCCCAACTCGACTAGGTACACTCTACTGTTGCTGCTCCGAATTCAACGTTGTATGTGGCGAATCACAACGCTAAAGATGGAATAAGCCTACAGGAGAACTACTTCCGATATGGACCTTGTAATGTACACCTCTGATTAATGTGTTACCGGGTTGCTGGTTTGAAGCTACCTTTGACAGACCATCAGTAAAAAAACTCTTTTCTGCAGTTAGTTGTGGTGGTCCAGTTCTTTAGTGTGCTAAGTTATATGACGGCCCGCGAGGAGTATTGTTGTACAAATTGACATTAGGCAGGGGTGTAGTGGGGCGGAAACACGTGGAAACCTTGTTTCCACACCTTTTTTCACGTTTTGATTCAAAATGAGTTTTACAAACACGTAGATCAGCCTGCTGCATCAAACCAGGTAAAATTTACTGAATATCTAAAGCTCAACTGGTGTATCAATAAAAAGTAGAAGCAGATAAAACGTAAAAACGGATACTGCCAACGTTTCGTTGACGGTGCAGTCAACTTTATCAGAGCGAATACAAGAGTGGCAACCCATCTGCCAACCAAGCGTCGACCGGGGTTAAGCCTTAGGAATAATCATTAGCTGTGCGGAATCATTGGACCTAATGAATTCAAGCGGGGTAGCAATCAAAGCAACAACGAAATTGGTGTGAAGAGGAATCACCGAGAAAACCAATCAATGCACAACCGACAGAAGCACCGACGAAATGTTGAATCAACAATAGCACGACCGAAACAACGGGTAAGCCATAAACCGAACAAAGCAGTACAACCGTTAAAAGGAGCAAGAAGTATAAGATGAGTCTGATGGGATGCACATTGCACACTGGCACACAGATACATGCAGTGCCGTATCAGCCCAAGTCTGCCCCCCCAAAAATGCTTACATGGGTCCCCCAATGGATATTTCAGGTTTTTGTTAAGGAAAATGTTAGGTACCCGATATGAACTTGCAATGACCCGACTTATCTGATTCTGGGGACCCGATTTTCTTTTATTCTGGGCATCCGATGATGATTTTCTCTGTATCTAGGGACCCGATTTTCAATTCTAGGGACCAGAATCGGGTCCCTAAAACACCTTAAAAACCTGGTCATTCATAAAAAAGTTATGCTACATCTCGGGGCCGAATGGCCTTCAAAACAAAATATTCTAATTGCAGACACAATTTTCGCAGAACCAGGCCCGCAGTAAGGTTTTAAGGTTTGGAAGAGAAAATACATTCTAAGGGGGAAATATTTTTAGTTTCATGATATGTTTCAAACAAATTTTTTCTATGCACAACAAAATTTGGCAGGGCAGAAAATAGATTTGGGGGTAACTGCCCCCGAATGCCCCACCTTGTCTGAGGGCCTGGGCAGAACCGTCGCCAGAAAGTCTTACATTGGTGGCCTTCATATTTGTACAGGGGTGCTAGACACTCTGAAAATTTATATTTAATTCATAATATAAACAGCATTTGCAGATTGTGCAAATTACATTTGAAATATTTTCCCGCAAATACCAACAATAGGCTCGTTGTTTCCAACTGACATTTTTTGAACGAGCTTAACAAAAGCTATTGGATAGTAAATCATTGGCATTTAATTGATGGCGATTAGTTAGAGTTGTCGCAATGAAATGCTAATGTAAAAAAATTGCAGGAAAGCAGAATCAATCTTATCGTTCAGTTATCAAAACAATATTACCGAAAGAGCAAACATGAGGCCGGTCAAAGTATGTGCGCCGCCATGAACATTTATTTTCTTTAGCTCAAATTGATAAACTTTACCAAGAGCTTAAGTGAAATATGCTTATAAAGCGTGCGCATAGGGCGTTTTGCTGGCCGAAATACGCATGCATAAGCCTTGCTGATCTCTGGACTGTTAATCTGCTGGTGGATGGCACATTTTTAGATTAATAAAATTTTCTATCTCAAATCGCCTGTGAAAAATATAGACTAAGATACGCGGACACAATGGTTAACATTCATAACCCGCTAACTGCACTACTCTCTTTGGGACAACCACCAAAATAGACTCTTNTAACTACGCAATTAATTCCATCTGGCTGTCTGAAGAGCAGGCTGCGCAAATGTGTAACTTTGGTNGTAAGCATCAAAGGTATCTTGCTGCTATGCAGTGCAAATAAGAGAAGACCACCTGGGCTAGACATAACAGCCTACATTTTTACAACAATCACTAGAGTTCGGCAAAATACGTTGATCAAGTGGAAGTCCTGATTTCTGGACGTATACAACTAGGCATGTCGCCAGAGCCGGATGAACGAACGCGAGGCCCATCAGGGCAAAGCAGGCCCGTAATCAGCTTCGGACAACAGGTGGGGCAAAGAGGTTTCTGAGAGAGGCTCAAATTTTTTAAACCATGTCCAACACCTTTTTCCACGAGAGGCGAAAAAATTTTAAGGTGCTTCGCACCTCCTGGTTGCGGACCTGGGGCAAAGTTGTTACTGCGAGGACCCCGACACGCTTAGCGCAAGTGCGCACTTCGCTCCTTTGCCTGCAGAGGCAGGTTGCGAAACTTGCTAGCGAATTGTTGCATTCCTGGTCTTTATTGCGTAACAGTTACACTGCAATAAATCTTCAAATGTTCACCTCAAGTTACGGTAGTAGGCGTTTTTCCGCATGGGACCAACGCTCCCACTGAGGGTTTTTGCCATCCAGGTCTGTTTTTTTAGTCAACCTGTGTGTCTAGGTTTAATTGAGAATTCGCTTTAAATCTATGTTTTTTGAAGTAATAAACTCATCAGCAACTCCAGTGTGTTCAATATTGTAGAGATAACTTTACATTACCGTGTTTACATGCAGTGCCGTATCAACCCAACTCTGGGCCCCCCAAAATGCTTGCAGGGAGTCACCTAATGGTGATTTATAAAGAAATGTTTTCGACGTTATGCTACATCTCGAGGCCAAATGGCCTTCAAAACAAAATATTCTGATTTCAAACACAATTTTGGCGAAACCAGGCCCGTAGCCAGATTTTAAAGTTTGTGGGGGAAAATAACATTTTTAGAGGGGAAAGATTTTAGTTTGTATCCTATCTTTGAAACAAATTTTTATGAACACAACAAAATTTGGGGGGCACAAAAAAGAGTTGGGGGCAACTGCTCCCGAATGCCCCACCTTGTCTGCGGGCCTGGGCAGAACCGTCGCCAGAAAGTCTTCCATTGGGGGCCTTCATATTTGTGCAGGGGTGTTAAACATTCTGAAAATTTATTTTTAATTCACAACATGAAAAGCATTTGCAGACTGTGCAAATTAATTGTAAACATTTTCCCGCAAATACGCATAATAGGCTCGTAATGTCTAAACAAAATTTTTTGAACCAGCTTAACAAAAGGAAATGGGTAGTAAATCATTGTCATTTAATTGATGGCGATTATTCAGAGATGTTGTAATGAAATGCAAATATACAATAAATTGCAGGAAAGCAGAATCAATCCTATCGTTCAGTTATGAAAACATTACTGAAGAAGCGCACATGAGGCCGGTCAAAGTATGTGCCCCGAGTTGAATGTTTTCGTTCTTTAGCGCAAATTGATAAACTTTGCCATGAGCTTAAGCGAAATATGCTTATAATGCGTGCGCATAGGGCTTTTTATTGGCCAAAATACGCATGCATAAACCTTGCTGATGTCTGGACTTGTTAATCTCCTGGTGCATGGCACATGTTTAAATTAATAATATTC
>JGI24021J15306_10004868_pt1 | contig 15774 bp, 10 predicted proteins | sample Ectturendosymbi1_FD_15306 | JGI IMG/M metagenome (IMG submission 15306)
AAACCACCAATATAAAACGACAACTGTATGTGCCGGTGTCTATCAATTAGGGCATGGATCTCCAAACTTTTTTGTCAGAGGGCCACATTAGCTAATTCACAACAATTCAAGGGCCGGACATCTTACGTTGGCCCAAAACTGCATCTGCGCAGGGAAACTTACATATACAAATTTTGTGTACTGTACCACCAAAAAGGGGATTTTTTGTTTGTGCGTAGAAAACGTCATGCGCGTGTTAGATCCGTTTTTTCTTCATGTCAAGTCATGGTGTAGGAAGACTCCTCACATATAAGGTATCGGTAGTCATATCTGGCCAAACAGGATTTGCATTTGAAAATTACAATGAAATTAAGGTGTCCAAAATTTGCTACATATCAGATAACCATGGGTAGTATAGTACATAAATTTCGTATACAAAGGCTTTCAAGGACATTTTTGTAAAACAACTCTGGCACCATTCCATTTGTCTCTGAAAATCAGGAAAAGTCTTGGAAGCACAGGTTTCTAACATTTTTCTAAGAATATGAAATCAACAAAAAAGCCTTTGGGTAGTGGACCACCCAGGATTCCTGAGCAGGGACATTCGGCAGGACCGCCGTAACTTCGCAACAGGGAGATCTGATACTGACACATCAAATTCACTCACAGATGGTTTCAACAAAACTTTAAATGCTACTGCTGGTGGGATCTTTCCCTTTCAATAAATAGACTATTTGGGTACACAGTCTCTTCAACACAAGTTATACAATTGCATATAATAAGACCAACTTGGGGTACAATTGCATTTGTAACAAACTTCGTGTACAAGAAGGCAACCCTTCATAATATGATCACGATTGCCGTTTAACTCACCTGGCCTCTGGTGTGCGCCTGTATAATTCGAAAGCGTTGTATGTAATAAAAGACAAGCCAAGCAAGTGATACCAGCATTAAAATCATGAAAGAAACAGCAACAAATATTATTGACGTCCTTTGCAATCCCAATCTGCAATAACAAACAAGCATAAAGCAAAATCTACAAGATTGTGTGAGTTCGGAAGCAACTTCAAATTAAAGGTATCGCATGGGAAAAGTTTCAAAATACAACCTTCATTATAAATATGGTTGCGATATAACGCGAAGCTAGCAGCGAGAGCAACGACACACAATCGAGCCACTCGCTCCACCCCAAGAACTTTTGGACGTTAAAACTATAGATCGAGTGATGCATGCAGAAAAATAAAAAATTCTGCAATTATTGCTGATCGAATTCTGCCGGCAAGAAGAATACTCAAAGAACTCGACCGTTTTTCAAAATGCCCCGCTAATGTGTCCAGGTCAGGCGCGAATTTACTATTAGGCTAAAAAGGCTTAAGCCTAGGCCCCCAATTTTGTGGGCCCCTAAATTTTGGGAATAAGCACAATTTCTAGCATTTTTGTAAGCAACTATATTTGTAGTTATGTTTGGGTTCAACGCACGTTTTATGGCGTTAGATTTGGTTATGGTTATGTGTAATGCGTGGAACAAAACGCCTGAATCCATTTTTTTAGATTACACGAGGCCAGTGAGGTACTTTCGTTCAGCTCGGGTCTCACTCTTGTTGCTTATTATGAGTAAGATTCAGGGTACAGGTGCTTCACTCAGAGCCCTCTCTTGACACGTGATAACCGTGCAATTGCACAGGGCGCTCAATAAATATGCAATGGGAGTGTGGTCAGATAACTTCACCGCTGCCTTTTTCGTTAGTTTTATTGTGATTGCTTTTGTTCCTGACATCGACGGAATTCAAAATGAAGTAATACGTTTATGAATTGGAACAACTTGTTCAGTGAACACAACGAGCACTTGTAGTGCTAATTTGTATAACATCAGTGGTCGCAAACATTCCAAAAGGGGCCCCAATTTAAGAAAGCCCAGGGCCCCAAAAATGAAAATTCGCCTCTGGTCCAGGTGTTTTAAATCGGATCATAACTGTAAAAACAAAGCCATTTGGTTTCCATACAGATTGCGCACAAACGCTTAAATGCAAATTTCCCTTTGCGCATTTTGGTTTTGGCATCTCAAACCCTTTCAACAGTTCCAAGAACGATTCTCATATCTTTCAGTAATGGCGACGGAGTATTTCGGATACGAGAAGACACGGTAAATTGCCAAAACAAGGGGTCGGGTGTTCATATTCAATAAAGCCAATCAACGTAGGTTACAAATGAAACTTTTAATTGGGTAAAATACTTAAAAACATCTCGAAGATGATGCAGTTGACATCTACCAACCACCAATTTCAGCAAAATAACCACGACTAACATACGAAGTACCTACTCACTGTTATGACAACAATTTAAAAGCAGAAGATCTGAATTCACGAATGAAAAACAATGCGGGCAAATTTATGTATGCCCTTCATAATATCCCCAAATGCATCCAGAAATGTTTTAGCAAAACGACACACGGCATCCTTCCTTTGGTATGTTGACTCTACTGTGTATATTTCATGAATCTCCGAAGTGTACGTCCAGTGGCCATCATCCCTTTAGATTTTCAAAACTTGTGAACAATAACTTCCAGAGACAATTTATCAAAACGGACCTATTTTATTTTGAACACTTTCTTTACAATGGCAGTAGCAGTCACAACTACTATTTGCAAAAAGCAAGAAAATTGTCAAATGCATTTAGAAATAGACAACATACTGCTTTCGTTGCTTGCTACCAGGAGTGATAGTTGCTGTTGCAACAATGCCTTTATCGAGCTTTTCTGAGATTGATTTTCCTAACTCATAGGCAATCACCACAGCAACAATTTCAGCAGAATCTGAAACAAAAGTATTTTGGAAAAACAGATACACTAAGTCAGAGTAAAACTTGACAAGCTTACACTAATAAAGAGCTCTTTGGTAAAAATATCCCCAACTCCTTGTACAAATAAGTTAAAACAAGTTGGCGTAATAATCTCAACAACAACTTTCTATTAAAGCAAGACTTTTATGCCTCATACAAAAGTTCTGGTTTTTTGCTAGATGTTCATGTAGTTTGGTTGCTCATCCTTGCATAAATCTTGGCACAAGAATTGACCAGGCAACACATGAACAATTATGAAAATATTTTATGATAAATTCAACAGCGCCTCCCTGCTTTTGACATAATTGCGAATTTGTGGAGTACTACCCTATTCAGCTTTTTTACACACACATGATGAAAGCAAGTAATCCAGCACCTTTATGATTCATCAAAGACAAATGTCCATTGTCGGGATATTCATATATTACAATAGCACTGGCATTGGAAGCTGCTGCCTGAAAACACAAAAACATAAAACTATCCAATATTACAGAACAGAACATGCACTATTTTGCTGATACCATGTCAGTAAACATTAGCAAAGCTTAAAAACAATGTCTACAATATTGAAGTTGCCAAATATGTCAATAAACCACAACATCACAAAATAGGTGTTGATTTAAATCAACACAACTTTAAGAGAAAGTTTCTTAGCACAGCCCATTACATGTAGTTTAAGAACCCAACAGAAGTCAAAGCCTAAAAAGTAATGAAAGCACTCAGACAACAATTTCTACCTTACATGCTCATAATCTAAAATACAACAACTTCAACAGATCTAAGATTTTCACACATTAGCAATAGCTATCTTTTTAACCTTTACCACATATAATAAATTCTGTGACACTGTAATATTTTGAAATATTTTAAAACCTGAAATAATTCGAGCAAAACATCACCTGAACAAAGAAGTTTAAACATATCTGAAATATCACACTCTAGTATGCAACATCATTTAGGTTGATTTAAATAGCATCTGCTCAACATATTCATATTCAAAATAGAAACATCCAAAATCTCATATCTTTGAAAAGCTCTTCCTAACATATATATAAAAAAACGTTAGAGCTACATCATATAGAATCAGTGCTTTTCAGATTTCATAGTGAATGCAGAATATTGCATAAGATGCAGTAAGTGTGAAAAATTGTCTGGGGTGAGCTTATTCTGATTTGTTGAAATGTAATTCCGATTCGTAGAAATGTAGTGGCTTTCAGTGCTAAGTTGTCAATTTCTACAGTAATCAGCCAATCTACCATGTCTATTACAAATAATGGCCATGTTTAAAACATGAATTTGATACAGACAGGATGTGCAGATGAAACATTTCATTAGTTTTAACATACATAGTACTCTGATTTCAACAAGCTTGTCATTTCAAATATTATTCACTTTAAATCAACAGTGCTGACTGGAATAAGACAAGTGGATAAACACATCTCACAAAAAACATATCGAATTTTTCACGTTTTCTATTTTTATAAAAAAAACTAAGACGCAACTGAAACGAAGTTTTGCAATATCAATTAGTCATACCAATTGCTATCATATATCTCTACATTCTGCACCTGCATTCCAAGCAGCCAAATCAATAGATTTTGAGGCTTACTCTCAACAAATCACAGTGAAAAGACTGCTTCAGTGATTATGACACTCTAATCTGCAACTCGGTCATTTGTGAATGATTTAGCATCTTATCAACAGGAGGATGCACTAACAAAGTATGGCCCTAGCCACACTCATGCTAGGTTAGATGTCAGTTAAAGCAACACCCCCACAGCCATCTGAACGTGCCAGTTACAGGCAGAGCACAAGTGCATCATCACCTTCCAGGAAGGATTCCGACTTAACACTTACACACTACCAGTGTATGTATCTTTGCACAACAGAATTCCAGAGCAGATGCCAGTCGACATACAAAATATGGATTCAACTTCAATTGGATCCCAGCTGTAATTTTTTTATATACAAAAACTATTAACACCTTTGGCGCCAGGTTGTTTTTATCTTTAAGACCCACGTAAGTCACTTTTTACCGTCACTTTGCAACACCAGTAACTTGCCAGCCGACTGCGCTAGAGAACTATTCAAACACTCAAAAGATATGGCCAGTCTTCTATTTCGCATTTTTAAAAATTGGAAAGTTTTGGATTTTTCAGGTGATGTCATAAGTGGGGTAGGTTTTAGGCCATTTTGGCTCAGGTTACCTGGCCCTGGGCACCAACCACTAAGAGGGAATTTTTCACTAAGTTTTTCTTGGAAACTAGGCTAGAATCCAAGTCTTTTGAGCCTTTGCTTGGCATTCTAGCATTTCTGGTTCAAAAGGTATGGCCTAAAAACAACAAAATACTAATTAGGGGATTAATTGATAATTTTGTTGTTTTCAAAAAGCCAATTGAAGATCAGGGTGTTGCAATCACTAGAGCAGTCTTTTCACTATGATTTGTTGAGAGTCAGCCTTAAGATCTCTCGATTTGTCCACCTGAAGTACAGACGTGAAACTGCTCTGATCTCATAGACTTTGACCTGGTACGCACAATGAAAATTTGCCTGTGGAAGTTGATGTAGAGAGAAAAAACCTCAACTGTTGTAGTGTTAAGACCAATTTCTCTTATCATCGTACAAGTGAATCATCACAGTATTTGGCAACGAAATAAATGATAATAATGAAAATGCACTGAAATTCCTGCTTTTTTTGGAAAATATATCAAAATAACTTTTGACTTTTAAACATGCATGTGACTTGCTGGTAATTTGTTTCAACATGCAGCAAACTTCAGGGTAACTGCAAGCAAGCCACATTTGCTCCACTTGTAAGTTTTTGCTTGATAAACAAAAATTCGTAATTTTGATTTTGTTGACAATTATTTTAGGCACACTTTGAATAGTTTATGATGAGGCTTATATGTAAAGATAGTCTGTTTTTCTTCATGTCACACATGCTTACAATGACTTCATAAGGTATCAAAAGCATCTTCAACATAAATGACATATGCTTCCTTTGTTGGGTTAAATGAAATGCCCTTTCACTTAGCCAGCCATTAAACTTTATGTCAGCACACTTATCATCAAAATTAACTGCTCTGAAAACATTAGGGATATTCTTAAGGTTTTAAACCAAGACTTAATAAACATGGTACCAACCACAAAAAAACACAAGAAACATTACTAATGGTTGGGGTAACTACATCAGATGTTTGCTTATAGCAGCTCCTTTGATCAGTATCTACCATTTCACAAAATTACTACCATATATTGTAAGCTTCAGAAAATAGTCTGGTGATTCAGAAAAATAAAAATATAATTATGTGCAAACATGCTAATTGATGATGTTACACAGTGCTAATCCACAATATTTTGTGAAAATATACATCCAACAGCATATGTTTATAGCAGTTAACTCACTCCATCAATTTTTTTTGTAAATGAACATTTTCCTCGAGCAGCCAATGCTATCCATGGGCCAGAAAAATTGATATGGCTGTAGGAATTACTTTGACATCCATCATGAGCCCCATCAGATACAGATACTGCCTGGACAACATATCCACTGCTTCCTTTTAAAGGAGAAACATTACCATATATTCCATTGTCAGCGATCAAATTCTGTATAAAACAATGATTATTTCATTTAAAATGAAAAAAGTCCTTAAACTTACTGATAAAAAACATCTAAATACTTGATTGTGAAATGTAAGTTGATAAAAAACATCCAAATACTTGATTGTGAAATCGATATGTTTTGCCATTACAATAAGCACAATTAAAACACCTGAGAAACAGTTCAAGAAAAAGGTTAAATATTGACAAGACATAAGCATCAAGTAAGAAAACAAAATTTAAAACATTACACAAATCCTTTATTCTGCCAACAGTAACAGCAGATCCTGACCATGAGGGCCTTTTTGGACCAATACCTATACTGATGTTTTTCATTATTCATTGCCAATAACTGATGCCAATACTGATATTTTAGCATTACTCAAAGCCACAGTTGAAAGACATTACAGTGAATCTTTTTTGCAGTATGTAGGCCACTGTCAACCACCACAGCCAATACTCTGAATTTTTCACAGACAGTCATCTGCTTGCCAGGGTTGCGAGGTTCAGATGTGATAGACGAGACCAGTAGTTCTTAACAAGGGGGCACACACCCCAAGGGGTGTCAATAAATTTTCAGTGGGGTACAAGCCCTTACACGCCCTGCACAATGGAAAGTTTGATCAATTAATTTACCAATAAATACATTTGTTTCCACAGCTTATTTAAAGTCATGGGGGCTTGAAACAAAGGACAATTACTTAAGGGAGTCATGGTGAAAACACGGTTAATAACCACTAGACACAGCACACACTATGAATTACATAGTCAAACAATGTGGGAACACAACTACTAGCATGACACAAAATTCTGAACAAACATGAAAAGCAATAGCCTGTCTAGTCAACTAGATTTTTACTCATAGATTAAGAATTCCTTTTATTGCTCACCTGAGTGACAAAGTAAAACCTGGCAATGGGTATAAATATTAATCTCAACAACTTAGCTAAGCAAAAGCACATACCGTTGCAAGACCAACTGCTACACAACTTATCCAGAAAAATAAACAAAATTTATACGGTATGCAAAGAAATCTTCATGAAAAACATGAACACCTAAATATCCTAAACCTATATATTTCATGCAAACATAGTGAACGTCTATTTTTAATCAAAACCTTTCCTTGAATTGTCACATTTGTTAGTCAGGTACTGATAACATATACTATCAAAACTATAGTAAAATAACACTCTTCCCTATTTTTAATTTTGAGGCTTGGAAATGACTTCTAAACCAAAGTTTAAATCCATAATCACTTTGGTATAGCCTCTAACAAACCAATCTTTCAAAAACAAAAGTTCAAGAAAACCATAACTATTCTAGTATAGTTAAACAAATATATATATATATATCGCTGTATAAAAACAAGATAGATAGACAAATATTTCACAAAAGGAAACTTTTAGAGCACTTTGACCTTGCAGAAAGTTCATACCTGAGGCATAATAAGATTTCCACCATTTTCAGTAATGTTAAATTTTACCATAGCTCCCGTGTAATCATTAGATTCAAGGGCTAAAACTCCATTTACTCCCAATATTGTCAACAGCACAGAAGAATACATTACAGAATGTTTCATAGTTACAATAATTTTATGAACATCTATGTAACCAGCTAAACATTAGCTTATTCCAAGCTGTAAAACAAAAAAGACCATGTAGCCTTAGCTGAGAAGGAACTTCTCAATTTAAATGTTTAATTCAGGTGTGTTACATAAACCAAGTGCATACAAAGATATAACCAAAGTACTGATTGTGAATTGAAGATTCTAATTTTGCTGTTGAGCCTTTGAGGAATCTGCCTGCCATGCTCTGCTTTCATAACTTTGCAAAGATTCTGATCTACATTTCAGCAACTAATCTCCACAAGGGCAATACAGGTGAATCTGCTCACAAAGTATTTTACCAGGAAAAAACAGCATTCTGGCCAATTGGCCATAGCGTGTGTTTGAAACTGCAGTTCACACATGCTTTCTCTAAGTCTTGGTTTAGTTTTTCATCATCTCACCTATAAGTTTTTGCTTGCAATTTACACACAGGGCTAATGATGCATTGGCTGAAACGAAGCAAAATCTATTTTTTACTAAACACTTAGCGAGCAGATTTAGCTGCATGGCCGTTGTAGACACTTATTACCAAACAAGCTCAATAGAATATGGGTTAGTAGAAGTATACAGGAACACAAAAAATATGGTCAACCATCATACAGCAGGCAGTCAGATACAGTCAGACTTCATTTATCTGAACTCCAAAACTCCTAGGAATGGATTTATGCAATTCACCCCTTTAATATGGAAACTTTGCTGTTCAACTCCTAACACGGAAATTTAGGAACGGATGTCAAATCAATAGAAAAAAATCTGCTGAAGCAGATTACGCCAACTGTTATTTACAGCATTTGTTTATTAAATCACAATGGAAGTGTGAAAGTCAATTTTCTACGCACAATGAATGTAACAGTGGAAAAACTTACAGGACACAGTTAGGTCTCTTATACAGTTCTTTTCTGTGGTTAATCTCATTATGAATGCATACTAGCTTACGTATATTAATCAGATCTGCTAATAAACAAAAAAACTGAGTGTTTCATTTAGCCATGTTCCACATGCAGTCTACATATTTGCGTAAGTTGAGAGTTCGTTTAGGTCTACTCTACAGTTTTCTTCTGTTCCCTTTAAGCATCCGTTTAGGTGCATTCTACTGTACTACACATCATCACCTTTGTGTACATTGTTGGCATTTGCTCTTGAAAGAATTTTGCTCTGTATACTTCCAATTCTGATTATTTTGATACCTTGCTGAACTGACATTGTTTGATGAAACAAAGTAGTCTGCATAAATGAAGTCTGATTGCAAACAAATGATTTCAAATCAAGACATGCCTCATTAGGAAAAACACTGCTGGAGATATTTTGCCTTTAGCCGAACATGATTGCTTGAAATGGTATTGGTCACATGTCAAGTTCAGAAGACATGACCTGCTTAGCTGACCACGATGTCTATAACAACATGCATGGATGAGTGTTGTCATGTTTTCAATGCTGGCAGTGGCAAGGTGTTAGCAGCTTGTCTGCGTCACGTGAACACAAGCCAAAGCTTTGTTTGCAGAAAAAATTCTAAACTTGAAAACTGCAACCCTAAGAAGAGCGTACCACAAACCCCAGCATAGAACAAAGGTCACTGTCTCTAGGCCACTCTATCCTTATATGTTCATCCCACTACTATATCAAGGAAACCTGAATCTGCATTCGCTTCCGGTGATTAAACCTAACCATGCATAACTATGTGCTGAATCACGTGGTTGCCAGCTACGTAGCAGTCATGTGACCAAGCCAATCATGTTCAGCTAAAGGCACAATAGTTCCAGCAGTGCTTTTAACTCCTGAGGCAAAATAGACACTTCCCTTTAGCTAATTTGGGCTATTTCAGATAATACACTGCATATCTAAAAACATAATTTCTCTACGATATCAAGTGTTGACTAGTCATTAGTTGTATTTACTGATAAAAATGAGTAGTCACTGCTGATGATGTAAGTCATACTTAATTAACGTAAGTACTGGTAACAAATACAGTGTTTGAAAAAAGCACACAACTTACAAAAAGACTGTACTATGTTGATATCAATGCAAATTGCCACGCACAGCATATAGCTCAAATGTGGACGATAAGACTTTCTGCAGTTCAATTATTACATTGTGTTGTTTTCCCATACTATAGGAACGATCCACAATCTCCCATCGCTTTTAGATGAAACCTTATTTTGTATCTTGCAGGAGGAAGCCATCACATTGGTATCCTGGTGTAACCTTTTCCTGCATTCATCACCTATATTTAGTGGGAAAACCTCATGGCAAGAATGCAAGGTTCATCAGCAGCACCTCTTATGATCACTCATATGTGACATCATTTTAATAGCCAATATTTTGAGGAGCTCGGGGGGATTGCCCCCGAATGTCCCCCATGGCTACAGGTCTGATTCCGATTTTTCGGATACCTTGCCAAACCGACATTAATTGAAAAAACAAAGTAGTTCGGATAAACGAGGCCTGACTGTAGTTACCGTATTTTCAGCACCATGAAGTGCACCGGATTATAAGTCGCAGTATCAAAAATTGAATGCTAGCTGCTGTTTTTTTCCATACATAAGGCGCACCGGATTATAAGGCACATTAAATGAAGCAAAATGTAGATAAGTCAACCTGTATTCAACTCTTTCCCAATAACTCCCGAATGCTAGAGTCGCCCAGGTGCATCAGACACCACTGAAGTTTAATCTGTCATTAGACTCATTATATACGTCGGAGTTGTAACTCTTTGACGTCCGCTAGGATTCGGGGATTTTTGGAAAAGAAAACGCCTAAACGCACGTGGCTTTGTGCGGGAATTTCTCCGGTTCGGTATGCTCTACAGACCCGGTAAAAGTTTCAAAAGACGCAGCAAGTCTTCTAGTCTGCACTCGAAAAAAATTTTTTTGCTTGGGGGTACGGGTTTTTTGTGAGTGACGTCATAAGTGGAAGACTTTTAGGCCACCTTGGCCCACTTTGCTTGGCCCTGGGCGCCAATTGTTAGGTGGTAGTATTTCGCTGAAATTTTTACTGGAAACTAGGCTACAATCCGTGTCTTTTGATACTTTGGATGACCTGCTGGGGTTTTGGGTTTAAAAGTTGTGATGTAAGTTAGTAAAAATATTTGACTAATTAGATAATTAATTTGTTTATTTTAAATCATAACTTTTGAACCAGAAACGCTACAAAGTCGATCAAAGACTAAAGACTCGGACGCGAGCCTAGTTTCCAATGAAAACTTCAGCGAAACACTTTGGCCTAGCAATTGGGCCCTAGGCCAGGCAACATGAGCCAAAATGACCCCAAAACTACTTCATTTGTGATGTCAGTCACAAAAAATCCGCAACCCCCAACCAAAAAAATTTTTTTCATGTGCAATCTATTGGACTGGCTGATCCGTTTGAGCCGTTGAACAGCTCTCTAGCGTAATCGGCAGAGGAGCTAGGGTGTTGGTAAAGCAACCAAAAAACTGCTGTTTTTTAGGCCGAAATCGAAGTACGATTATACTGTAGGCCGGCAGCCAACGAGTTAAGACCCGCAGGAGCCATTTGAATGACAATTTTTTTTTTGAGTTTAGCTGTTTTTTGGTTACATTTCGGGACTTTGAAAGGTCCGAACGGGTTTTTAACATCCCTGGTTCCAAGATTAGGGCCAAAAAAACATTAAAATAAATTAGGGAAATCCCCCAAAAGTATTGAGCCCTTATTACCAATTAGCTGTTTTTTGGCCTAACTTTTGAACCAGAAACGCTAGAAACTCAATCAAGGATTCCAAAAACGCGTATTCTCGCCTAGAATCCAAAAGACTGCGAGCCAAAATATTGGCACGTGGGATCGGATGATAATGCTCCTGTCATGATCGCATTGGCCCAAAATCCCCAACTAAATTATAAAAAAAATTTTTAAATCTGAACTACACGACGCCACTAGTCATTACAAGGTTTGGACAGCTCTTTAGCTCAATCTGCTGCGAGTTATGGCTGGCCAAAGTTTGCCCTGAAAGGGCAAATTATGCCTTTCTGAAAGGTTTTTAATTAGGCCAAAAACTAGGCTTCTGACCCACAATTTTGGCTACAGGTATGCTAGCAAGTCAATCAAGGACTCTATAGACGCGGATTTTGACCTAGTTTTCAACAGAACTTTTAGCCAATAGAATGGGTCAATGGGTTGGGGCCCAGGGCCAGCTAAAAGTGACCAAAATTTCTAAAACATGCCCTTGTTGTGACGTCACCTCCAGAAAACCCCCACCGACAACAAGAAACTTTTTTTTATGTCAACTAAAAGACATGCTGAATCTGTAGAGTGCTTGAACAGTTCTCTAGCTCTAGCAGCTGGCGATTTATGGCCAAAAAAGGGCCGGCCAATCACGGCCATTAAAGGGTTAAGCAGAATGCAATTAAGGCACATCAACGTCCACATCAATAACAGAAGCAAAGGATATTTCCAAATTTGTAACAATATTGTGCAGTTTTTGTTTTGCTTTGGTGCACTGGTATTTTGGCATTATGTGCTGTGCCCAGAAGAGACAAAAGCAATGCAGTAATGCTGTCATCCAGCTTACGTTTAGCTGTTGCTTTTTCAGTTATTATGCAAATACAGCCACAAATCAGGACGCTTAAATCTTTCTTTCATCATTTTTACAACTGTGCATTCAAAGGCTAAGTCCAATAATAGTGGTGTCACAAATTGTATTCTGAAAGCTAGTTTTACATAGTCTGCGCAGCAAATGAGAAAGAGAAGCTAAATAATGTTGTTACAACATTGGAAACATCTTTTGTTTTTGTTACTGGTGTGGATGTTGATATTCTTCAACAAACCTGACTTTCATCAGCAGTTAAAATCTGACCTTTATGTTCCAACAGCAGATTTTAAACGCCAAGATAATAAATGTTGTTCACTATGTGGATTGATACCACTGCAGAAGTGGATACCACAGCCAGCCTCTGAGTAAGGGCAGATATTAAGCATTGAAAGAAATGACATGAAAATGATTTTAAATGTAGAACAGGCACAAAATGAGAACAACAATCCAAGGAACAAATTGCTTTCATTGTTTCGATAAAATTTTCTCAAATGCTATGCAATTTAAGCAAATAAGATACTATGATTTCTGGCAGCACAGTTCAAAGAACATCCCCAACAGTCCACAGTCAGTAAAAAATAATGGCTATATAGCATGTATATATGATTCAGTGTGGTGGATTGTCAAGATCATGTAAGTGGATTAACTACAAAGTGAAGTCAAGTTAATTTAGGTCCCCAAGTAAACTTTCTCAATGGCGTACTGAGAAGACACATGTTGGAACTTGGGTGGCTATGCAGCAAAGCCTGTGTAGAAAACGCCACGGTCAGCCATGAGTCTTGGAGGAAATTGCATCATTAATCAAAATGACATGAAAGTGAGTTTGAATGTCATTCATTGAAACTGTTTCATTTGTAAAACTGAATGTGATCAAAATGGTAAAGGAGAAAAATGGGAAGAATTGAAACACCTAACATAAACACCTTTGTGGTGCAGGCTACAGGATTTTTTGTTAGACAATAATGTGGGATCTGTGTATTTAATTGTTTATCCTCCTCACTTGTCAGAAAATGTTCAATAGTTTCAATATGGCAAACATTTGAAATATTTTTGAAATGTATGTTTTTAGCAAAATGTTGTTTTGTATAAAACGTTTAAAATTTCAATCTCAATTTTTTCAAAAACCTGGAAAAACATAATTACCAAACCTATATCAATAGAATATACAAGCAGAGCTACAAAATTATAAAAAAATTTTGTTTGCAATGTTATGTCAACAGCTCACATTTTGAGGTCAAAGTTTAGAACTAAAAAATTTTGTTACAAAATTTTCAACCTCTATTTTCTCCATGAAAATGTGGTTTTTCTGCTATTTTGACCGCAGATTTGGATTCCTTGCCCTTCAGAATACCCAGGAACAAATTTTTTTGCATCTATGTAGAGTATTTATAAAGATCAAGCAAATTTGCATTGGCCTATGAGCAAAATAAGAGTGCTCGCATGGTAAATCTCTACCTAGTGGTGAAAATTTCAACAAACCATAACTCGAGAACTGTATGAGATACCCTTTATATTTTTAAATGCGTGCTGTTCTTTTTTCATACATAAGGTGTACCGGATTATGAGGTGCAAAATGGTGGATTACATGCAAGCAAGTTTAATCTGTCACACATGCCTAATCCACTAGACACAAATAGAATAAACTAAAAGCTATGTGTGTGCTTGATTCAGTGTGTGCCAATGTAGTCAGGAGCCTTGCGAAGTAATGTATGTAACTCTGTGCGCCGTAGCCTTGCAGAGTAATGAGATCTGTGCATCAACATTCAGGTATGTGCGAGTTACTCACGGGAACCACATGCGCTGATTATTGCAATTGTTGTTGGTTTATTACATAACATGATGATGTGATTACAAAAAATTGTAACTAGCAATTAAATTCCATATTTATTCGATTGTAAGCTCCAGCTTAAGTTTTTTTTTTCATCATTTCATGTGGTTTACAATCAAGCGGCTTACATTTTATAATTCTTTACCTTATCAAAAGATATAGACCAGGGGTCACCAACATGTTGCCTGCAGGCACCATGTCGCCCTCAGGGACCACAGTGGTCACCTGTCTTGAAAATAGCATTAAGATGATGAGTATTGTCACACACATTAACACATTAAAAGTGAATTGAGCAAAATTTTTGAAAATTCCTAGTATAGATGATGCTCAGTCTTTCCTTCATCCTTGGCTATGGCTACATGTTGTTTACCAAACTTTCCAACTCATTCTGTTCTGCATGGTGCTGCTGGTCATGTTTTGTCTCTCTAATCTGTGTCATGGTCTCGTGAAGAAGTGGCATGTCTAGCCGAAATTAGTTACATAGTATGCGAAGCTGTGTCTCTTCTGAAACTGCTGTGTGTCTTTGTTTTCATCTTTTAGTCATAACGTCCATACCAGAGGAACTACATAAAAGTCTGGGACATTGTGAGAAAGGTTATTTCATGCCATAGCCTAAGATATCATTTATGTAATACATTTTTGCCTTCAATGTTGTTGTTCTTGTACTTTTGTACTATGACAAAGATATTTCGTACCACCACCAATGATTTCATTTGTCAATTCTGAATCATGTTCAGCACTCATTTTATTCATTTTGCAACCTAGCAAACAACGCTTCACCTCAAGTAATGAAGTATTATCATAAAGCTAACAACACATCTAACTACGAAACAAGCATCTTTGAAACCAATGTGAAATGCAGGCAACAGAGCATGAAAATGTGGTGAACAGCAGGCAATGCTGCAAACTTCTCCGGTTATGTCTTTATTCTCTGAGGTAGACAAACCCGATTGACCACGAAAAAAGATTGGCCAGTTTCTCAGACCAGTCACAAACTGTCCACATGATCAACTTGAGCAGTGAGTGAATGCTTATGAATGTAATGTTAAAGTGTGTTCTATGCCCATAAATAACGATCATATGTAGGCAGCTGAATGCGACATGCAGATCGCAACACATGAGGTCACAACCTTACGCACACTAACTACATATGCATCACGATGTGCGCTCTCTCCCATTTGCACGCAAAGTGTTTCTATTCTCTTCAGTATCATGTTTACATCCATCACGGAAGGGATTATGATGAACAGAAGGCGGTTGTAGTAGTGTAAACATCATTTTCAGTGTTGCTAAAAATGTGAAATGTGCTGATACGCGGAAGTATCTCAGGGGCTTAGGTAATCTATGTCCAAGGGCAGCTTACATTAATCTTCTAACCATG
>JGI24021J15306_10004869_pt1 | contig 15773 bp, 14 predicted proteins | sample Ectturendosymbi1_FD_15306 | JGI IMG/M metagenome (IMG submission 15306)
TTTCGTGAATGTCGTCCTTGTTACGTCTATGATCGAACTCACGTGCGTTGTACGGACGTAGCTAAATGCGGTTCTCTAGATTCAATATGGGTCTAGATTCCGTTACACCTGCTGCGAATGAAAATGACGAGTAAATGTGGAAGGCTTCATTGCGTCATTTAAGAGAATTTTGGAGCATAAATAAGAGCCGCGGCGAATGTGCACTACATGGAGCTGGTGTAAAGCCAAGTCCCAAACATTTTTTAACATATTACCTGACAATTTCTTTTCGGTTTTCAGTTCATCCTGGTACTGTCAACATATCTGCGCATACTCTTTCTACAGATTGCTGTAAATTTGAATACTAGTGTTTTCCTCATGTCTGTGAGAGTTGTTCTTTCTTGAAAGCTGAAATTGTTTTTTGTTAGATGTGCAAACTTCCCCTGTTGCTTTCTTGGCTGCATTTTAAATCTTCCGCAACCCACTGCTATTTCCAGTTGCGTGCCACCAAGTTTATGGTAAGAAATTTCACACAACAGTCTCAAAATTTCTTGGCGGTCACCAAAGCTAAATCTTCAAAAACATTTTTGCTGCCAATAGCCCTCATTGCACTTTCTCAAGATAAAATAATTATGAATGTGCGGAAGGATTTTATTTTGCGTCACAATATCCAGTCCGAACCAGCTATGTGGTACAGTTGGTTGAGCATGCGCCAACAAAGCTGGGTAGGCTTGGCTCGATTTCCCGTTGGTTCACATCGAAGACGTGATCTTGCGGCCTGTCCAAGCATTCTCGTGCTTGGCATTGATGGGTGGATGCAAGAAAACGTTTCATGTGCGTGCTACCATTGACTCACCACCAGTGCAGCGATCACTGCGAAAGCAGTCTCGTGGCCTACAGTGCAAGAAAGCAAAGACGGGCGTCTGCAGACCAATCGTGACACTCCGGAAGGTGTACAAAAGCCGAGTATAAACGAAACTGGACTATCCAGTCCATTTAATCGCAAGTCACATGTCATTGACCAGGATTTTCCGAATTCAACACGAACGCTAATCATTTTCAGTTACTTGATGGAAAATGTCGGTTGCTTCGTGGACCGGCAGAATATCTACACGTACCAGTAGCGGTCCGTGGACCGGCGGCTGAGAACAACTGGACACTATACCGTCATTGTAGACATGCGATTGTCCGTTTTTATTGTATTTCATAGAAATGAAACAAGACATGTTCCTGATATTGCTTTCATGAGATGCCTAAATCCACATCAGAAGTTAGTGAAGAGTCATCAACTGCAGAACTGAACTGCAGAACTCTTCCTGTCACTTCACTTCAATACAGGAAAACACATGACAGACAAACACGTAGAGCACACAACTCGACCGCAGGTTGAAGTGGAGGAGCGATTCAACAAACCGTTAGAATGGAGAGGAAAACAACGATAGGCTTTTTCTTACTGCTACATGGCTGTAACAGCCGAGCAATCCAACTGTTTTGTTATATTTAAGTGCGTTGAAAGGGTATAGAAAGGCTGATACAGTCCGCACAGTTATTGCTTAATTTGTGCATACCACAAGAACAAAAAAAATAAATTGCTTCCATTACCCAGCATTTATTTGGTTTAAGAACGATTTATCTCTATTTACCCTATTTGAAAATGCTGAGAAAAATGTAAACATAAATGTATATATTTGCTCATTTATTTAATCAAAATTAATTTATTTTTAAGTAGCCATGTGTTTAGAAGATTTCGATTGGGCAGAAAGTGAAAGCTATTTCTTCAGACTTGACTTACGTAGGCTTTGAAGCAAAAAACAGCGGTACCTTGCGTCAGACAAAAACGTGCCGAAAAGATAGGCATGCCATGTTAGCAGCTTTTAAAATGAACACTCCTTATGTCCATTCAGGAAATATATTTAAAATAGCGGAGCACTTTGATTATATATGAGTAACGTTGAATTGCTACGTCTATTCTTATATGGTCTGTCTGATTGGCCAACACAAATCCCGGTAACTGTCTTTTGCACCGTAGATGAGTTTCCTAAATCTTGCGATAGATTCTGACAGCATCCTCGTAACATTATGCATCATTTATGTGTAATTCTGGCTTTTCTGTTGTATTTTGTTTATATCAGCTCGTAGTGACAACGACAAGATTGCAATAATCAGGCTAACTCCTGTAGCAAAATTGTCGTTAAATAAATAAATATAAAAAAGTGNCCTGCTTCGAAAATCTGCAGATAGGCTATTGTGTAAAATTTAAATTATTGCAATATACCTAGACCTAGCTATTGCTGCCAACGAAGCGCAATTTTTGACTGCTGCCGCAACATGGTACATTTTCTTTGTGGAGTAGAAAGAGTAAAGTTTTTGTGAAGATCCATTTGCATTGCATCGTCAGAAACCTAAAAAGGATAAGCAAAATGTTGACATTGACCTCCTGGAAAAATTTCTGCAGACGCCCATGNTTGATATGATCAGCAAAATTTGTCAAACACCTTTGTTCAATCAAAACATAAGTATCGTCTACATATCGTTTCCACATGCGAGGAACATAGAAGGAAGTTTCGATGGAGCATCCACTTGAACACAAACGCTTTGTTGTGAAGTGCGAACGCACTGTTACATCGTGCTGATGCCATTTGCAACGGCAAAAAAGACAGACAAGCGGAAATAGCAACTATCAAGACATCTCTTATTATAAATTGATTACCCCGAACGCATGATACGTTTCCCCAACAAACCTGACGAATCTACGCAGAAAGAAGAAACACGGAGCATAGCTGTATTACCGTGCTATCCGGGATTGACTGAAAAGCTTATAAGCTACGTTGCTAAAGGTCGCATAATATCAAAGTGGTTTCGAAGCCTATTCGAAAAATTGGAGACATCTTAGATTCAAGCAGAGATTCAGTTGGCGAGAATTAAAAAAGGCGTCATTTATTCGATTCATTGTCGTAATTGTCATCAATGTTGTATTGGGGAAACCAAACGGTGTCTTGCGACTAGACACAAGACTATATATGGCCAATGTTAAACACAGACGCTTCGACTGGAGTGCGTAACGCGACATGTTTTTCACTTAGGTCAGTGGGGTCCATTTATAGGCCCGCAGGCCGCATGTGACCCGCCACAGCATTTTCAGTGACCCGTGGAAGCATTCAGGAAAAATCTTCAAATCTGAAATTTGTTGAAAAGCGTGTAAGGTTTCATTTGTCTCACTGAATTGCTTGCGCTGGAAAAGCGCATTTGCACATGAAGAATTAATACCACCTTTCCTGGGCACCATTTTGTTTTATTTATTTATGTTACAATCAAATTACAAGGTACGGCCTGCCGCTAACCCTACGCTGAGGCACTTGACCAGATAACCTCTGTGTTTTTTCGGTGCCCCGGAGTTCGTTGTCTTGAAGAGTTCATCTGGCGCAATGAACTCAGTACCAACAAATATGTCTATCTATCGGCAAAACGCGGCCATCTCAAAGTGGCCCGCGGACCAAACTATTTGCCCATCCCTGCAATATGTAATTTTAGTTAGAACAAGCATAATATCTTTTAATAAAAATGTGTTATAATAAAAGCGTTACAGACTGCAGAGAGCTTCTGGAAATGGGTCAGCAAAATGTGTGAGAGTAAATTTTTTATGATGAAGCAATCAAATCTAAAAACAGAAATGAAATGGGAGGCGATACACTTTACGATAATGATAGAAAAGCCTCGGCCACAGGTATCCCACTGATAGAGATTTGCAATAAATTGCTATTTGCTACTGTTTCAATGACCCGCTCACTTTCAATGATGCACTCACTTGTCGTCTGTAACGGTGGTGAATCTGTTGTTTTATAGGCTACATCATTTTATTGGAGGTGGCTCGCGATATTTCGCGTTTTTGTGAAATGGCCCGTAGGTCAGAAGTAGTTGGACCACGCTGACTTAGGTCATTCCATGGTTTGGCAACAGTCGAAACTTTTAGAGTTTGAATGCGACTTTCATAAACGCCGTTTTATAGAATCCTTCGAAATTAAAAATCCTCTAACGTGTTTCCATATATATACCGCTTTTTCATAAACAAATTATGACGTTTTTTACTTTATTCGTTTCATAGCCTTACCACAATTTCACTCGTCCCACTACTGGTTCACCTTTTCATCTGTGTGTCTATCTGTTGTGTATTGATTAGTTTTCTCAGTGATATCTCTTCACGCCAATCTTCTTGTTCATTTAATTACTACCCGGCCTGAAATCATCAGGTTCACTGATTCCGCGCTACTCGTGTTATACCTAAGGCATCACTCCGCTCGACGCTTGGTTGGCAAATGGCCTGTCACTCTTGTTTTTTTGCCCTGATGAAGTTGACCGCGTAGTCAACCAACGAAACGTTGGTAGTGTCCGTTTTACGTTTTATTTTTTTATCTGATACGCCAGTTGAGCTTTTCGATATACTATTATCTCAAAAACATAGTTTTTGTGAAATTCTTCGCTCATCTCATGTAAAACTGGACTGTGTCGCNTTCTTGAACATTCTTTCCTTACATTGCGGTAGCAGCGTCGTGAAATTGACAGCATAAGTTTGTCTGCATTGTGTTTTTATTCACCCCTCAACCGGTCAAAATTTGCGCACACGATCGCTGAATTTAGCAAAACTTGACTGATGATGAACAAACTATTTCACAGATCACCGAAAACATGCAACTTTCATCTGTCCTTCAGCCTACGCAACTGCATGTGGTACCAAACGGTGGTGTGGTCAGGAAAGGTTGCTGATGGCAGGAAACCAGTTTGCTTAACATCAGGGTTGGTATTATTTCTGTCAGTTTTATTATTGCAGCTGGAGTAGGGTACTGGTATCTGTAAAGAAAAAATAAAGATGGAAGTTAACATTTTTTCGCCAATGTCCTCATTTTTCAGTCACAATGTTTTGATACTGAAAATGAGTTTGCAGCAGAACGGTTAAGTGCTTGTAATGGAGGTGATCCAGATAGTGACAAAATTTGAACTCATTTTTGCTGTGGTAAAAAATTTGGCGCAAAACGAGAGACTTGTTTCCTTCATCAGTATTATTTTTGTCACCAATGACCGAATCTGGTAATGTTCAATTGTTCCACAGCACAGAAACGCATGAAACCATATATTTAAACATCTACGTTGCAATCGATCGTATCTATTTTTTAAACATAATTGCTTCGGCTATACCTTCAAAATGCAGTTGATTCAAGACAACTATAAGTAAAACATTCGCTACATGATGATGATCAGTACTTACCAGGAGCGTTCAATCCCTGGATCGTGTAGCTTTTTAGAGTAGGCTCAAGCAAACACTTCAGCTTATTCTCAGCATAAATGCACCTGCTGACTGTGGAAGTGAAGTTGGCTATCTGCTTTTTGACCAGCTCCATGATACTGTCTTTTGCCCTGCTAAGACTGTTCATCACCTCAGCGATTTTCTTGTCTTGGGTATCGTTGTATTCAACCAGTTTCTTGATTTCCTTATCCTGGTTGGCATTGGTCTCTCGGATCTTGTCAAGAGCGACATCTTGGTCTAAGTTCTTGGACTGCAAGGCGGCGATGCGAGAATTCTGTTTGGCGTCCTCCCTTCTTAGGTAGTCAAGCTTGTAGTCGTGTTGTCCATTGACGTTTTGGATGTCCTTTAACCTTTTGTCTTGATTATCGTTTTCGTTGTTTATACTCTGGTATTTTTCATAGTGCCGAGTATTTGTTTCTTCAATGTTCTTAAGTCGATGATCTTGAAGTACATTGTGATCGGTGAGAGTTTCAATATGAGCAGTTTGATCACTGTTCTTCTTGGTCGGATCCTCCAAGTCTTTTCGGAGTTTTTCCAGGCCGGCTCTTAAGGTGACCATGTCTTTTCTAATGCTATCCATCTCGTTCCTGTAGTTGGCATGTAGGTTCCTTACCGAATTCAAATGAGAGTCTAGTTTTTTGGAAGTATCATCGAAGCTTTTGGCGGTTGAATGAGCGTGGTCGGCCTGTGAGTAGGTGTCACTGCGAAGGCGGTCCAANCTGCCTATTTCGATGTCTCGGGAGTGTAAGNCTCGGTGGACTTGTCTTTTGTAGTCCTCATATGTCNAACAAGTCTGAAGCAACAAAATATCTTTTGTTACGTACGAGCGTTTTCAACATGATCTAAAGAGAGCGTTGCCNTTAACACACAATACGTTGTAAAGAAAAAAAGAAAATACTATGCACTCGAAAGCTACGAAATCCTTACAGCACTCTGTTCTGAACGGGTGTGCTGCAATCTATTTTTGGTCTTCGCCGCCGTAGTAAGTTCTGCTTTGCAACGAGTGACACTATTTTTAACAGACAGGCTGTTGCCTGCCGTACACCACGAATTATTTATCTCACAGGAAATTTATAAAAAACGAAGAAAATCGCGGATCTTCTCTTTACAGCAAATGCAGAAAAAAAAGTTCGCTATGGTTTTGCGTGTTTTTATCGAAAAACGCGAAAGTCAGTGAAGAACGATTTTCATGTTTTTGCTGTCCTTACGATTAAAGTTAAATTCAGATTATTTAAATTCAGATTATTACGATGGCAAAGTGTGTTTCTGGGCAAGCTGAACAAACTGCAACCCCTATTCCCAAGTTTGCATTGAAAACGAAAAATAACAGCTAATGGAACACTATTTACTAATTCTGCGACTATTTTTAATGCGATTTACATGTAAAATAAAACCCAGCTAAAGCGAAAAATAACTATCAAATGCAGTGTTGCTTCGTGAATGAACAAAACGTTAAGTGAACTCTATGTGTTGAAATAAAGGGAAATTCCGTTAGATGTTCTCATAAAACACGAGTTTTAAGACTTAGCACGGGGATAATGATCAACTGTAAATGTCTTTGCACTTCTTCGAAGAAGAGAAAATCATAAACAAATTTGAGTAAAGAAAACTGCAAAAGAACCACGAAATTTTTCACACTTATAGGGTCAACACGGAGAGAAAAGACGAAGGTTGCAGATAGCATAATTTCGTAAATGTTTTTTTTGCATTAAGGATGGCAAGCTGCCTTTTTCCAAGTGTTTCACTACAACTTATGAAGCCTCATTTTGATTAGAGAATCGAGTGTATAAAAAACGACTCCATTTTTCCAATTCGTTCATCCATAATCAGCACCCTTAAAAAGAATTTTTTTACGTTTTAGTAAAAATTAAGGTTTATGTTTGAAGAAATCTTGTTTGGTGTCAACCCACGGCGCGATCCACACTGTAGTGACAAAAATGTCTTTGCGTGTCAATCGCAACTTTTGCAGTATTCAATAAGTGTCAAAGCAAAAGGTAATTCCTGCCTGTCGTAACAACACAGCCACTTTTTTCACAGCAGTAGACGTCAGATGGTTTCAAGCGATGTGGAACATAACACAACGCTGTAGTTTCATCATATGCTGAGCGATTGAAAAGATGGTTAACCAATGCACAAAGTTGCACAAAATAACACTGCACATCATAGGGGACAATGAAACTTACAGAAGGAACAAGGATTCGGAAAGCAATGGCTATACATGAGGACAACAAAACTTACAGAAGCACAAACATTCGGAAAGCAATAGCTATGCGTTGAAGGTAAGCGCGGGGCAGTAATATTGGTCAGTACGCTGGGCACAACCGAAATCAAATCAAATCTTCACACAGGCCAATATGCTGGGGTATTCCTCTGACGATTGCCAGGGACAGGCGCTAGTGGGACCACTGTCATTCCCATAGGCGTACGAAGCGAGGGGGCGGTGGCAGTCCCCTTGGCTTGAAAAATTCTAGGGCTAAATCCGTTTTCAGGGCAAGCGCAAGTTGCTCAAAAATCCTGAATGATAAGAAATACTGCAATACAGTGAAAAATGTCATGGCAACTCAGTTTTTCAGGGCAAGTGCAATTTGCACAAAAATCTTGAATGATGAAAAATATGTATTCACTGCAGTGAATTCAGGGCAAACTCTGTTTTTCAAGGCAAGCACAAGTTGCTCAAAAATCCTGAATGATAAAAAATATATATTCAATACAGTGAATTCAGGGCACACTTTGTTTTTCAGGGCAAGAGCAAGTTGCTCAAAAATCCTGAATGTAAAATGCACATTCAATACAGTGAAAAATTTCAGGGAAAACACTGTTTTTCAGTGCAGGCGCAATTTGCTCAAAAATCCTGAACGGTGAAAAAATTTTCAATACAATTATTCAGTGTATATTCACTTGGGGGTGATACGTGTAATTTGGGCTAGCGTAGTGTATAATCTGGACCAAAGTCGTGACTGGATAAAATGACTTTGGTCTGGACCAAGCCCTCGTTTTCTGTAAAAATCGAACGAACGGATGTCGGTAGGTCAACAGCTTGCTATTAGAATGCGGTAACTCTTCATTTGTTCGTTTCCGAGTTTGCGTTGGGTCGAGGTGCAGGGTGTTAAGATGATATATTTTTTTGTTTAGCTGGAGTTTTAATGCCAGATTTTTCGTGCTTTTTTTAGAACTCTTCAGTTATCTGTTGCAGCATTGATCCTAACATCAACTTTTAGCTGAGTGGCTGAGGTTGGAAAATTTTGAAGTTAGTTTTGTGAATGCAGTGTGTAATTTGGACCAACCCGGGTGGCGGTTTGTGTAATATGGATCAGTGGTACAAATGACAATACTTGTATAAAGTACGTGGAAAGTGTTTTACTGGCTATCAATTCTTTGTCCAAACAATTAACAAGCAAGGTAACTATAAAAGAAGATTCGGCAGAGGTTTCAGGTCCCATTCGGGCAATCTGAATTTGTTCAGATATTAACTAAAGCTTTTTGGCTGTCAGTGATGGTGTTTTCAGTTGATTCACTAGGAATCACTGCTGCGGGAAAAGTGACAGTCTGAAACATGCATGTAAATGTCTACTACAGAAATGTTGAAAACGTTCTTTGTTTTTTTCCAGATTTGTGGCAGGCCATTCGTAATTATTACCATGACAAGTCTAGGATCCCGAAAACGACCATTCCGTCATCGTGTCAGATGTGAAGTATATCAAAAGCAACTATATTCTGATAAAAGAGAAAGTCATATAGGCGAATTGGCGTTACGGACGAAGCCGTTATAAACGAATTCAACTGTATAGAACAGATTTACAAGAGGTTTCAGGCCCCAATCGGATTAAACTAAAGAAGTTAGTTTCAGGACAAACTGTTTATTTTTAGGGCGAATTGTTATTTTCAGGGCAATTTTTTCCGCCCCCGCCCCCAGTAAATTGCCTTCCCGTACGCCTATNGTCATTCCTTGGGGCCACCAGATATATCAACAAGTTTCTTTGCAAGGCCGNTCAAACAAGGGGCTGTGGACTTACCATANACACCAGTGGTTTTGATTGTGACTGGTTGAAAGCCACCTTTGTTAATAGCTAGAGTAGTAGAAAACAAAGACGCAGACGCATGTTTAACAACAGTTAGCTCTTCTATAGACTTTTTTATTGCTTAAAGCTTTTTATTGCTGCTGGGAGGCTGATTGTTTGTCTAGTTCACAGTTACTAAGGTTTTTGCAGAGAATAGAAAATAAAACAGCGCGAAGAAGACCTTTTGTAAAGTCACTGCCTTTCGGCGCAGGAATGTATAACAGTAAATTGCTAGCGAAAGTAATTTGACGGTTGGGTATTTGGAAAATCGTTATCGAATTTCCATTTGACAGTTTCAACCTTGAAACAAAACGTTGATGAACAAATACGCTATACAATACCAGAAATAAATCAAGTCTTACCGTTCGGCACAAGACGTCACATAACCCCCAAAGCGCATTGGCATATTGAGGAATGAGAATAGCGACGAACATAAAAGTCGAAAAGGCAAGGAGTTTCATCTTAATGCTTTCTAGGCGACCTGAAATAAGTCCAGTTATAAGAAAATTGGCAAAAATAGCACATTTTTATTAGGAAATTTATCGGTCTCCCGAAATGTTGCTAGTTATTTTACAGATTGCGTTTTTTCGACCATGATAAAGTTACAGGTCTTCTGTCACCACACAACAGGAAAACAATGAAATGTTCATTGCTTTTGGCAGCGCTTCATACTTTTAAGTTGTATAAAATGGCGCAAAGTTCTTATTTCATTTGTTTCGTAACAATGAGTTTGACTTTATCAAATGCAAGGTTGCTTCACATTTGCTCCCTGATCATCGTTATGTCATTACCATAACCTCTGCCTTCTTACCATCTGAACCTTACGTTGCATCGTAATACATAGCTCTTGCTCATTGCCTAAAATCTTTCTGGCTAAATATAATAGGGAACACCGGCTTACACATCGTTGCTCATTGTTTTACTACCTAGAAATTCAAAAGGGACTGTAACAAGGAAAGCATCAACTTGCAACGGAGCGCAATTAAAATAAATTGCCATGCGGCATGATTTAGATTACGAGCCTACATAAGTATTGCAGCCAGAGTCATGGTCAATCTGACTGACAAGTCTTTTGGTGGTGAAATCTGAGCTTGCTTGCTTTATAAGCCGTTCATACGGTTGTTTTCCGGCAAGTGCAGCAAAAACAAACCTCTCACAACGTACGATGTCATCGCAAGTGTTGAAAGAGGTGCTAGAAGAGCGGAACTCATCAAAACCGCAGTAATGACAAAAGCTGAGTGGTAGTTTGAAACCTGGCAGGTGATTTCGCAGTATGGAATGTGAATCAAGCAGCATTCTGATGAAAGACAGACACACAATCATTTTCAATAAAGATGGATGCCTTCATTTGAGACAGTTGAAAAAATCTGCAAAACATATAAAAATGGAGGATAGAACAATGCTGGAAAAAATTCTCAACATTATTTGTGGGGAATTCCCAGTTACGTAGTATTTCAAAATCGAATGACATTTCAATTTCCAGCGAAATGTTTTAAACAACTCTTTTCAACATTGGCGTTAACGTGCTTAGCGACGCGACAAGAGCATAAATTTAAGACAAATAAGCTCTTGCAATCAACGCAGAATTAAACAATGTAAGGTGAACTGCGGCTCCAATGTTGTTCTACCGTTTCCATTACGATGGCAGCAGTGATTCGAGGATCATGGACACCGATGCAGTAATCCTCAGGTTGCATCAACAAACGGATGATATATGGAAAAACTCTCTGACAATTCTGCTGTTACTTGTGTGACCGTTTGTCCGCCTTCACGCCGAATGTCTAGCACATCAAGCGCTTCTCCTCCGTCCGGTCGGGCGTCCATTCGTCCTCCTTTTTCAAATCGTGTCCTGTCACATATTGTTTATTGGATGGGCTTTACCCTCAATCCCTGCATTGAACAACAAACAAGTAACTTTTGTTTTGCTATGTTGCTTATTTGGCCCAGGGGAAACATGGAAACTTTGAAAGCGTTCATATGTAACAAAACAACGCTGATTAATTTGCAATGGCTGATTGTTTTCTAACAAACGGAAGCTCACGTTATGCTGCTGTGTTGCACGAGGTTAAGAAATAAATGGCCGTACTGGCTACCCATCTATTTTTCCGGTGTGTAACTTTGGTACTGAGGTTCGCAAAACTGTTATGTGGAGCGAACTTGCGGTATGATCCTGGTCCAGATCTACTTTTTCATTGTTGTTTCATCAAGATGGCATAGCTAATACTGAATGTATATACGGTAGAGTCCTGAGCGGGTTGGAATTTTTTGTCCGCTCCCGCCCCGCACCCGCAAACTTTAAACCTCCAACCCCGCACCCGCAAGATTTTGAGATATCTTGCGCGCTGCCGCTGACTTCTAACCCGCCTCGCACGCCCTCCCAAACCGCACCCGGCCCGAACTGTTTCCGTCGTCCCAAACTTCTTGCTGTGCGTCTGAAAACCACTAAGACCTCATGCAATATGTTTCATCGCTAATGGCAATTTATTCAGTGGTTCATTTCAAAGCCAACGGAAGGTCTTGAAAGACACTATAATTTAAAAATATGAAACTTAGTTAAACTTCAGCGGTTCTTTCTGGGAGGACTGAAGAAAAAGAGCATGTCGTTCACTGCGGAACTCTTCAATTTGCTCTTCTGCTGTTCACGACATGATAATCGATAAGAAACACTCGTTCATTAACAGTGCTGGTTGCCATTACGCAGAACGCAAGATCACTGAGACCTGGAAACTCCAATCTGTGCTCTCGACACCACTGGAGAGTATCTCTACACCAGCTATGTCTAACCCGAGGCCCACATGCGGCCCAGTAAGCTTTTCATTTTTGTGTATGTACAACACTACGACAGCCTGACTTTTTGATGCAATAGTCTTTAGTGCCTGTTTATTATGTTCCACGCACTGGCAGATTTCCACGTGTCCGATGACATCGCGGTGCGAAACTGATTCCTAGTTTTCTGGATTTTACTCATGTGTTCCTCTGCACTAAATTGATTTCTAACTACCCTTGTTCTTCCACGTTAGCATTAATTTTTCTATGGCATCACAGTTTAGGAGTGATTAAAAGTACCATACAGTCGTCAACATTGCAGTTAGTATTCAAATGCTCTCAGTAGCTTTTAAACTAAATTTTGTTTTGCTGAGATGAAAGTAAGCCATTCAATGTGCGGCCCTCACGAAGATAGTGAAATAATTTTCGACCCAGTAAGGAATTTTTGCTGGCATACCTGCTTTAAACCTTTGTACTACAAGCTCCCAGTAACATCAATTTTGTGCTCATTTCACTTTCACATACATTTGAGTCAACATTCAGTAACCCGCAGAAAGAATTTCCTATCCCACCCCACCCAGCAACAAATCAAACCCACGCCCGCTCCGCACGCATGACTCTGCGGGTACCCGTAACCCACGCGGGTTAACCCGCCCCGCGCAGGACTCTAATGTATAGCGAAATGTTGTTTCGACGATTCGCAGTCAAATCAAGCAGAAAGTAAACATGGAAAACGAGCAGGTTACGTAACAGCATTGGCAGAAATGCACCAGAACGAAGTGATAAAAATCAATAAAAATATTTGAGCTCACAAATGCAGATTATTTTGTAAATTTTGAAAGCTTGAGTGAGAGATTGCAGTCTGCAGTTTAGATTGGTTGGTCAGATTCCCCAGATAAAATTTTTATACAGCTTCTGTATAAACGTGTGCAACTGTTTATTCATTTGTTTATTTTATTGGGAACTTTTACTGAAGCGTGCATTACGCCATCAACATCTTCTCAACAAGGTAGGCACCAGACAAAAAATAAGGGACACACAGTGTGAGAAGTGAAAGACCAATGGCGAGCCCATTTAGCCCCTGATAACTCTGCTTTCACACCGCACATTAAAATTGTGCCCCGTGGCAAAGTGGAGAATTGGCGATATTAGCTCCTTAAAGAAAACCTCCTGTGTTCATATTTTCTTCTGTGGTATGGCAGATCTTGGCAGCAGGTGATGAATGTCGGAAACAAAAGTGAGATAGGATTTGTATCGCAAAATTCGCAAACCGATTCGTATAGATTCTATTTTTTCTTTCGTTAATTTTGGTGACGGCAATTGGCGGCAGGCCGAAGCCTGAATTGTGCTTCTTGCCGGGGTGGTTGAGGTGAACGCTCCTGTCCAAGGAGCGCTGCGGCAACTCACTTAGTTCCGTGGATCGATTACCCAACCTTCCAATTGAGAGGCGGACACTTTACCTCTGAGCTATTGCCGCCCCAATTCTATTGGAATAAGAGCTAACGATGCCTACCTAGTAGGCAAAATATGTGCTCGATTGTTGAATATGATAGCGCGGTGCTGCCATTGACTCGCTATCAATGCAGCATCCACTATACGAAAATAGCCGCGTGGTCCCCGCTGCAAGACAGCGGAAATAGACGCCGCAGACTACTCGTAACACTTCGGAAAGGAGTATAGAAACCGAGTATAAGTGAAACTGAACTGTAAAATGATAGAGTTATTTACTTTATGACTTGACAATACTTTTCAGCAGTTTCAGTAGAAACTCAAGTTTCTTTAAAACAAGGCTAAATCAAATAGCCATTTTTTGTGCTTGTTTTCAACTGATGTTTCTTTTACAAATTGTCCTAATTTCTTAGGCAAAAACTATCCTGAAGGTTTTCAAAAGTTGGTGTTTTATAGCCGTCAGCTTGCAGGTAAGGAGTTTTACCTACATAGCACAAGCGTGTTTGATAGCATAAAAATATAGGTTACCAAGCATTAGTCTTTATTGATCATAACACTGCGTCTTAATCTCAACGCAAACTACAAAATACTACTTGTTCCGATCAGCAGCTTCGCCAGTTCATTGGAAACCAATAAGAATTTCACAGTAATGGAGCACTTCGTCTTTAGAGAATTTCAACATTCACAGACAATCAAGGTATAAGCTACGTGTCCAATCAAACGCAAACGTAATCAAGTGCAAGTACTTTTTCCTTATTTTATGGGCAGAAATGTGTGAATCTCTTGAAATATGCGCATCGCCGAAAAGCTTCCAGGATTGCAACTCACTTACACTCAGTGCCGGATTAACAATAGTGCAAATGTAGCAATTGCTACGGGCCCCGCGCTTTTGGGGGCCCCACAGTTGTTTGTATGAAATTTGTTCTTAATATATACAAGGGGGATATCAGAAATCAGGTGGCAGAAGCAAACTCTCAGAAAAGGGGCCCTATATTTTGAAGATGATTTACAGAAATTTTATTTGCTGAAACCAAGTTAAATTTTTCCTTTTGTCTGGGAATTTGCTTCTGCGTGAAAGCACATTTTACATTGTAAATTGTTTTAAGTCAATTGGTTTTCAATTGTTCTTTGTCTACACATTCAAGTTGTTGAGGGCCTCCTTTAGGCATGTTTGCATATATTTTGCTTTATTTTGGCAAACATATGACTTTTTTCAGAGCTTATTAAATGTAACTCTAGTAGAGTGATTAATAGGCTTTCAAAAAACAATGCAAAAGCAAATGCGGAACTCTCAAACGAGTGTCCTCACGGCATCTCTGAAAGAGGGGGTGCAAGGCTACTGCCTCGTTTGCCTCCCTTACATCCATCACTGCTTATAATCTTATACAAATGTGAGCAATTAATTACGCACTGATTTATGTTTTACAGTAACAAATTGCAGTGGATAACGGTCGTTTTCTAAACTTAAAGATGGTATAATGAACAAAGGAGCACCATTAGACAAAACAAGCTGAACAGCCTGATTCTAAAGAGTATAGAGAATGAACTTCCATGTGAAATAGACACTCGTCGTCGTCGGCTCCCGCTCATGTCTGAGCACAGCATTCGTCTGCAATCAGGACTTTGCCATCTGTTATTGATGACGATGGCGGATATGACTTGAAGGCCCAACCTGTGATGGAATAGGCGTGGACAGTGGTCACATGGTATAGAGCAGGGGTGACGAATCTATTTGCTATCGCGGGCCACTTTGTCAGTTACCGCTGTGTAAGCGGGCCGCACAACTTTTTAGTCATACAATGAAACCTGTTTAAAACGAAAAAAAATATTCATCAACAGAAACAAACAACAAACGAAAGTATGCTTCGCGGGCCGCACGAAATTCTTTTGCGGGCCGCATGTTCGTCACCTCTGGTATAGAGGGAGGAGGACGTGGTTGGTTCAGTTTTTCGTGTCTTCGTTGGCGTCTGCCTTCATCCTGTTGTTTCCTGGCTGTCTCGAATGACTGTACACCATCCCTGATTTTTCTTCTCTAAGCTGCCCTGTCATTGGCAAGCTGTTCCCAAGNCTGTGGATTAATGCCAGCTTGTTTCAAGGAGCATTTTAGCTGGTCTTTATAACGCAGCTTTGATCTTCCACAGGGCCTTGTTCCCTCATTAAGTTCGCCGCAGAGCATGATTCGAGGCAGTCACTGGAGGGGTCATGTCCTGTCCAGTACAACA
>JGI24021J15306_10004871_pt1 | contig 15770 bp, 12 predicted proteins | sample Ectturendosymbi1_FD_15306 | JGI IMG/M metagenome (IMG submission 15306)
TTTTTTCGAGTGCAATCTACTAGACTGGCCGATCCGTTTGAGTCCTTGAACAGCTCTCTAGCGCAATCGGCAGAGGAGCTAAGGCGTTGGTAAGGCAACCGAAAACTGCTGTTTTTAGGCCGAAATCGAAGTACGAATATATTGTAGACCGGTTCTCAAAGTGTTAAAGACTAGTCAGTGCACTTCTTGACACAACAATGTGGAAGTACAGAAAAATCCAGATTACGAGATGTGAAAAGAGCAGATCTTACCTGGATTTGGCAAAGATCCATATTAAAAAATCTGGGTATGCCAAAGATTTTATAAAGAAAAATGTTAGAAATCATTTGTACCACCAGTGTTATCTGATTTTGATAAAGATCCATATTAAATCAATCCGGATTAACCAAGGTTTACTGTATGTATGTTATTGTGTGAGTATANGTGCCGAGTACGGGATTGTGCTATTTCCGCTAATTTTTCATTTTTTGATTAAGCAGTTCTTTGACATTATCTGGNAACTTAATGAAGCGTTTTTGGATAAATATGGAATGGGCGACTTAAAATTACAATGCGACCTAAGGTCCAAGTTGTACTGTGCAGAGACCGCCAGCTGTACTGTAAGTTTTACAAAGACAATCCAATGAAACGAGAAACAGTTGCACAGCAAAATCCAGCAATTTTTGGCAAGCAATGATTTTAACAGTGCCATTCCAAACACTACTTTAAAACTGTTAGCACAAACAAACTTTAACTAATTTGTTTCAAAGTTTAATATGCTTGCTGCGCATGAATTTCACAGTGCCCTGTACTATCTGCGAGGTAGTAAAGTGTGTCTTTACTGCCCTTTGTCGCATTAAAAATTATATCTGATCCACCATGGCTGAATGTAGGTTGAATATTTGTTGTCCACTAAATATTCCACTGTGACAGACGAATTTAATGTTGAATGATAGATTAGATCAGTTTTTCTTTTACGGAAAATGTTAGGTACCTAGTATGGACCTGTAGGGACCCGATTTCTGTGATCCTAGGGACGAAATGACAATTTTTGCAGATTCCAAGGAGCCAATTTTCAATTCTAGGGACCCGAATTGGGTCCCTAAAACACCTTAAAAAAACCTGGATTAGATGGATGCTTACATAAATTGATATGGCTGCAGTTCGTGTAAATACTTTCAGGCAATTGTGTGTTTTCAAACTTTCATAATTCTAGTTTGATCTGTGAGTTTGTTCTAAAAGTTTTTTATAAGTTAGGAATAATCAAGTAACTTTGTAAGTCATCTATAAATTTAACACTAGTGCAGAGGTGTAAAATTTTCTTTGAATTTCAGTAGTGCGTAAAAATTCTTAGTAGCGTCCCCATATAAGCTTTCTCGTACAGCATTCATATTCATAAAGTATAAAATGCAAACAATATAGAAAAGAAAATACGCAATTTATTTTTTACCTCTTATTTGCAGACAAAATTAAGGTTGAAAATTAGGTTTCTGAGCCATGATTTTGGTTCCAGATACGCTAGAAAGCCATTCACGGGCTCTAAAGATGTGGATTTAGGCCTAGTTTTAAAAAAGACAAGAGCCAAAAAGGGGCCCAATGGGTTGGTGCCCAGAGCCAAGTAAACTGGACCAAAAAGGTGAAAATATGCACCAATTGTGACATCACACACAGAGAGCCCCAAACCCAAAACGAAATAAAATTTCTTGAACCTAAACTAGAAGACTTGCCGAATCTGTAGAGGGTTTGAACACTTGTAGATCAATCGTCTGGAGAGGTATGGCTAAAAATATTTGAGCCACTAAGTGGCTCGTCCGGGTCAGTAAGGGTTAAAACAATGATTCTCCTGTAATTGGCTATACCGTTGATACCTGAGTCTATCATACGTTGCTGCTGATGCTTAACCCTATATGTCCCTGTATGAGCCCAATTTGGGCAAGTACTCGGCCAAAACTCACCAGCCAATAAAGATAGAGAGACATGTTCAAACCTTTTAAATAAAGTCTTATAATTTTGATTTTTGAAAAATTGGCAAGTTATGAGTTTGAACTTTTTTTGGGAGGTTGACACAATTGGGGCAGGTCAAGGGTTCTTTGGATGACGTCATCAGGGCCTAAGAAAAAAGTTCAAGGGGCAGTATCTTTATTTTTCTGGCAAAAATCTGCATCTTTCGAACCCTTGATTAGCCTTTTTATAGTTGACAAGTTCTGGCCAAAAAAACACAATGAATCCCTAGAGCAGGCCTATACAGCATACACCCCATGAGAGCTTTTGCAATTGCAGAATGTGTTGCAACAGCCCAGAGGTGACTCCAGGTCAAACGCGCCATTCGGGCTCATCACACAATTTATACCAAGGTCACTGACCAATTTGTAACTGTTCTAGGCTTGTACACTGAAGTTTCCATTTGCTCTCATTATTGTTGCTCTGTGACATAATTTACGTAGAGATAAATAAAAAGTTCTCATGAGAACTTCTCCACTGAACGTAACATATGTCACAGAGCGATGATAACACCATGTAGTTTTCTGTGTACTAGGCTCATTCATATTAGTCTGAGTTACTAGACAATTTATCATTGTTTGCAGTTATTCTTGAATGGGAACTATCCATATGAATTCAATATCAATGTACTATGCAAATCCATTGCTTCAAAAAAACATTCAATCTGATATAAATTATATTTAAAAAAAATACTTAATTGCGAAGGGCAGCTTGGGCTCTAACGGATGAGCCCGATTAAGCCTCTGCGTACTAGGCTCATTTATATTAACCTGAGTAACTGGACAGTTTGTTGTTAGTTTAAAATTAGTGTCAATTGGGAGCTGTCCACTGAACTGGAATTCAATGTTTTATGCAACTCCATTACTTAAAAAAAACATTCGATCTGATATGAATTATATATTTAAAAATACCCGATTGCAGACGGCAGCTTTGGTATAACAGATGAGCTTGCTTTGAACTATCCGTTTTGATTCAGGTCACTTCCGACATGAATGCCAAAGACCAGACGTGGAATGAAAATATATAAATAGTGATAAAGCCCAATGAAAAAGCCCGAGTTTCCATCCTTAATCAGTGAAGTGTGTGGTGGCACAAATACACAAAGCAAGCAAGCTCACATTCTACAATATAAATCATAATTGAAGACTTGGCCTGAGCCATACTTGCCACTGCAACAGCCCAATTTCGGATATGTGATCATTGTTCCAGAATTTCTTTTAAACTACAACAAAATGAAACATATTTTGTGGCCTGCCAAATTTATGTTGGCCAATTTAGCCCTTGGAGCTTTCTGAGCTCTGCAGGCCTGCCCTAGAGGATTAGCAATCTAATTTGTATAGTTTTTTGTCATAACTTGCCAACCACATATGTTAGAAGGCTAAACAAAGGCTCTAAAGATTCATTTTTTTTAGTTACAAACTTCCCTGAAAGTTTGAGGTATTTTACACTGTTTTTAAACATTTTTTAAGGAAGCCAATAAAATCAAATAATCATTGTGTAAATACTGGGTATTTTGGATGTAGTTCAAGTTCGTGGACATGCAGTGGCTCTTTACCTTTTTTCCTTAATTATCCATTTTGGTATAGACCAGCTATGTACAAGCCAAATGGCTTACTGAGTCAAAAAGTATGTCAATATTTTGACCAGGGCTGCACATTGAATGACATTTTATTGAGGGCTGCACATTGAAAGACTTACTTTGATCGTAGCAAACTAAATTTACCTTTCAAACCCTAATTGCAATGGTAACAGACGTTATGAAGTGGCACTGAGTACCACCTGCATCAAAAATGTAAAATTCAAGATTATCAAAATAAGGACAGGTTGTCAGTATGTAGGATACTTTTACTACAGCAGAAACGTCAACTGGGCCGCACAAAACCCTTGACTGGGGGGACCGCAGGTTGGACGTAGCTGGTATATACCAAATTTTAATTTCCCAAAAACTAACTTTCTTATATTGCTAGTTCAAAATCTAATTTATCCGCTATACTCAATATAAAACAATGCTATTTATCAAAACGAACAATTTAACACGTATAGAACCGGCCTACGGTATATTCGTACTTTGATTTCGGCATAAAAAACAGCAATTTTCGGTTGCCTTACCAGCGCCCTAGCTCCTCCGCCGATTGCACTAGAGAGCTGTTCAACGGCTTAAACGTATCGGCCATTCTAGTAGATTGCACTCGAAAAAAATTTTTTGCCTGGGGGTGCGGGTTTTCTGTGACATCCACACAATGTCATCAATGAATCTGCAAAACAGTTCAGTTTGTTCTAAAATATCAACTATCGGTTGCAAAATATAATGTACGGTAATATTAGCCAATGAGACTGAAGATATGGGTAGACAAGAATCGCCGCAGTTAATAGAAAGGAAGACACAGGTTGATACTGATGCTCAAGAAACAAGTAGAGCTTCCAAGTACATCTCACAAATGTTATGTATTTTTTTGGTCTTTGCCACGTGGAGAGAAACTGTGTAAGATGCAGCCACTATTGCCTTTGAATGGGTCTGAAATTGTCCTATACTGTCCAATTTTATTTTTTTAAGCTGCATGCTTTCATTTTAAAGAAGCTCCTCTTTGTCAGTGAATTGCGGGTGGGTGTTCAAAATATGTTGCTTCTTAATACACCTTCATGGAAGCATTAGAGATGGCATAGGCGTAGCCAGGGAGGGCCAAAGGAGCCATGACCCCCCCAGATTTTTGGGAAATATAGTTATTTTGTGCTTTGAGAAGCATTTTTCCAAATAAAATAGTGTTATTCGCATAAAATCATACATTTTGGCCCCCCAAAATTTTTGGGCTGGCTATGACACTGAGAGACGGTTTTAAAACAAATGACACATTGGGGCAACTGCTCATCAACTCTCTGGAAGTGAATCCATAGTTGATAAAAGTATCGTTGTATTTTCTCTTAACTGTAGCCATTTTTTTCTCTGCAATTGAAATAGGTTGTTTTTCTAGCTTTCTTGCATAATCTGGACAAGCCAGAATAGCAGCACGAAAAATCCTACTGTTACGTCACAAAAACTTGGTTACAACACGAGACAATAAATATCACTATGTAGAAACCAGTCTGAAAATACTAGATTACTAGAAGAAATCGTAAAAAGCTAAAATGAAAGCAAATTACAATAACAAAGCTGCAACATTGTTTGTTACATTTATAATTCAAAATGTTTAGGTTCAGCTAATTACCTACCTGCTGCCCTGTCATTACCCACTTGTTAAGAACCCATGACATAGACTGGAAGTTTCTTGTGCAGTGAAAGGAAACTTCATAGAAATTTTAAATCTCTGTGATAGTATACTTATGCAAATTGCATGTAACAAAAAGCTCCTGATTTGCACACAAATAGAAATGAACAAAAGCATGATGCTCATCTAATTTTGCCACACTGATATATGAAAGAGTGGCTGAATCAGAGTGATTGCTTTAACATCAACATATGATATACATCATTCTTTCTGAATGGGCCCAAGAGGAAACATTCAAGGTATAAATTGCTTTTTATCATAGGAAAGGTGTAACAAACAATATATAGTTTTACATGGTGCAATACCCATACTCACGACCAACGGTAACTGGACAGTGATTGCAAGTGCATATTCCAAATATGAAAAAGTTGCTGGCTGCATGGAAACAAATTTGTGATGCGGATTACAAATATAAAACAGTTGCAAATTCCATTCAAATCAAATTGAAACGCAAGACCATAATGTTCAATGTTACTTTTGCCTTACTGGTGCAGGATTTCTGGTCTGGAAATGGAGCGATCTCTTCCTTTCAAACACATCTTTGTCAAATGTACGCTTGGTACTCAAAAACAATGAATCTTTGTGTTGGCATACTAATGCAGATTACAAATACAAACTTTTTGGGTTGCATTCAAATTTTATCATAATGCAAGTCAGTAATGTTCACCTAATTTTGGCAGAACTGATGTGCCATAGAAGGGCTGAAATGGAAGCTATCTGCTCCATATATATATACTTCAAGTTGAAATTCATATTAGACAGCTTGTTGCTACTCTACCAGCAAAATATTTATATAAATATCATAATACTTTGAGCACACCATTTATGTCACTTTTCTGTGTGGTGATAAATTTCTTAAGCTTTTTCCTGACTTGAAGACCCAAAGTGAGCTCAACATCATTGTATCCACTCTTTGTTTATGAACTATGCAGTTTCTTTGCATTAGCTTTCTGTGGGTGTCTTTTCACCAAGATCTCCTTGGATTTCAGTGAATAGTTGTTCTTGTGCAAGCACTGTTTGAAATTGAACTTGAAATGCAATCAAGCAGTGCAGTTGCACTGATTGGATTTCAATCTGTGCAGTTGCAGACTGCAGTACATTAATATATTTTGGCATTGTCTTTTTTATCTCTAAGTGTTCCTTTCTTGAAAGTTTGTTTGCTTTAGTCTTTCGTTTTGCACAATTTTTGTCTGAATTGTTTTTCAAATGTTTCTACTTATCATGATGCCTGTGAACATTTTTTACGGCATGTACACAGGTAGTAAACTTGTTGATATTTCTTGCTGATGCTCGTCTTACTAAAACTAGTTGGAATTGTTAACAGCACCAGTGGAGAAAATAGGAAGCAGTAGGTTCAATAGCTGTCATGGGTGTGAAATGTGGGGACAACCTTAGTTGCAAGGAGATATGCTGTGTTAATCTTGACTGATGTTTACAACTCTAGTATCAACTTCAAAACAGAGCCTGATTCCTTTTAAAGAGTTTACTCTGAATCTGTTTTTTTTTTGACTGAAACATTGCCATCAGTTTTTGTCGAGACGCTTTGGTCACTGAAACATTTTGGTAATTTGTCACACAGTTGTATTAAAACTCACCATAAAAGTGTGTTTTAGCCTATATTTTCAAACATTCTAACCGAAATGACTATTTTTTTGGTCATTACAAAAACGTTTCGGTCTATGACTGAAAAAAAACAGCTCTGAATCCACTGGTATCAAAAGTGTTAACATAGTTTGTGTTTCGCAAATACATAGCATTAGGATGTTTGCAATTTGACCTTGTGCAGACTGTGCTCAAATATGGTAGTTATTTTATTTTCATTACAGTCAAAATGTATTGGTAATGTGTTTAAGTAATTGTATGAATCATTTTTATAATGGCTTTGGATTCTGTGGGCAAAGATAATGACATAAAGACCAGATTTCGAACACGGGAAGGAATTTATAAACAAATGCCCATTTCTGAGTACTTTTGCAGCAAAAGAGTTCCATACATAAACCAAGTATGTTATTGATTCTTTTATGTTGATTGTGTGCAATTACCTGTAATTTATTGCTTTTTGATGAATTCTTACTGCATGTTGGTATAACATTTTCAGGTATGTTATTATTTTGTACTAGTGATCCATAACAATGCACATTGCACTGGGTGATTTCTGTTTTTTGAGAAAACTTGGTGCAAAATTGTTGCTTTCACTTCATTATATAATTTAGGTTTAGATTATCTATTTAGGTGGTGCTCTGAACCTTAGTCATAGTCATGTTCAATCAACTTTATTAGCATAAAGTCTAGGTGCTCTTTGATGAAAAGTAGGTCTTCATTATTTATGCAGAATTAATGTTTTGCATGTCAAATTAAATAGCCCTCTACAAACGCATACAAGTTTTCTAGCACCTGGTGTAGAGCAATATATTAAAATGTTTACTTCCTAAATTGTAAGACTAAATCTGAACTTTTTTATTGACTTCTGAATGGACTTGTTTAGAACATGTCAGCAATTAACAGGAATTCAAAAGCGTGGATTATGTAGTCATATTGAATGGCAGTGGAATCATCCAAAATAATAAGTATTGAACGACCTTAACACCTTTGAAGCCAGTTTGCTTTCTGCTTAAATCCAGCAGTTTGTACATGTCTTTGTGTAGGCATAACTCTGGCACCGATTGTGTTAGAGAGCTGTTCCAACCCTTAAGAGACTCGGAAAGTCTTCGAGTCAGCAATGAAAAAAAACTGGTTTTGGGTTATGAATTTTTTGTGAGTGACATCATAAGTGGAGTAGTTTTAGGCCTTTTTGGCACTCTTCATCTGGCTCTGGGCCCAAACAGCTAGATGGTAGTTTTTCACTCAAGTTTTTATTGGAAACTAGGTTAAATCCAAGTCTTTTGATACTTGGGATGGCTTGCTGGGGTTTTGGATTCAAAAGTTATGACATAAAAACAAGAAAATAAGTTATTACCCTTAGATAATTAATTATTTTGCTTATTTCAGGCCATAACTTTTGAACCAGAAATGCTAGAAAGTTGATCTAAGGCTAAAAAGACTCAGATTCTAGTCTAGTTTTCAATGAAAACTTCAGTAAAATACTTCCAACTAGTGGTTGGGCCTTAGGCCAGGTAACATGAGCCAAAATGGCCAAAAACCTACCTCACTCATGACGTCACTCAGAAAAAAGCAAAAACCAAAAATCTTGTTCCATGCAGACTCGAAGTCTTTAAGTCTTTTGTGGGCTTGAACAGCTCTCCAGCACAATCAGCTGTTAGGAGTTACGCTGTTGCAAAGACATATGATTTATGGTTGATTTTAGGCTGATTTGTAAGTATGATATATTTGTATGTTGGAAGCGAATGTGTTAGTATTTTAGAGTTATTTATTGTACACAGGTGTGTAGTGGGAATGCACCAAAAAATTAACTGACAACCGTATTTTTCAGACCATCAGACGCACTTAAATTCCTTTAATTTTCTCAAAAAGTGAAAGTGTGCTTTATAATGCAGTGCTCCTAATGTTTGAATCTGGTTGTGCTTTCTCAACTAGGAACGTTACAAACCAACAATTGCAATGAGCAGCACATGTTCCATTAGTAGCTAACACATACCTTAATGTTGAAGCATAGATCGTATTACTCTGAGGCTACTGCACACAGAGCTATATGATATTACTTCCGAAAAGCTCCTGACTACATTGGCACACACCAAATCAAACACGTGCATAGCTTTTAGTTTATTCTGTGTGTGTCTAGCAGATTAGGCATGTGTGGCAGATTGAACTCTATCATATGCAATCAGCCATGTTGCACCTTAAAATCCAGTGCGCCTTTATGTATGTAAAAAGAACAGCTGACATTCAAAAATAGAAAGTGCACCTTATGGCCTGGAAAATATGGTATGCTAAGTTTCTAGCAAGAGTTGCTAGTTTTATTCATTTGTGAGGCGTCTATAGTTGCACAAAGAAAATCTGAGTAAAAAGTCATATCCTGAAGCCAGGGTACTATGAAAAAGTGTGGGAACAACATTCCTACATGTTCCTGCCCCACTACACCCTTGGCAGTACACCACTTTTAACTTCTAATGTGCTTTTAAGCACACTAGTATCTTTTTAAGTTATGTATTTTTTCAAGTGTTTTATGCTGCATGCTGATTAGGTTGCAGAAAAACTACTGCTTACTTCTTGCTTGTACCAAACAATGATCATTAATTTTATATGGTATTTTTGCTTGTTGCTTTGTTCTGAGCAGCTTTCTGCAGAACGCATTAGCACTTCAGTTGTTGATGCTATTCCTTCTTTCATATACATGAACAGGAATACATGTTGGTCAGAACTTTGATTGTGTAACGTATTCCAAAATAGCAGGTTTGTCGACCTCATCTGTGGCACGGAGTTTTGAATTGGGTGCAGTCATGCAAGATGTGGTGTGCAGTCTGCACCTTGCCGCATTCACACAAATCTGAGTCGCACAGGCCCATTAATTTCATGTTGGCTGCAAATCGGCCAACACCAGCCTCAGGTGATTGAGCTGAACCCAGGCATTTCTGGGAGGTCGCAACCTGGTGGTCGTGGGCCGAATGCAGGAATGAAGGATTAGAAAGCTGCAGGGATTGGTGTGGTTGGTTCTCCATTAATTGACAACAATTCCACAAAAGAGCATATAGGTTTCCTAGAGCGGAGACGTTTAGGAGAAGGTTTTAGGTGCAGAGTTTTGTGTAGAAGATGTTTCGGATTGAGGACTTTGTAAAGTTTCAAGAATGAAACACTGCGCCTTGTCTCAGATGGGGTAATGCCAGATAGAATGGGCAAGAAGGAGGAGGGAGTGCTTCATAGGCAGCCAGTGATAATGCGCATCGACTTGATTAAAGGTACATCAATGTGTCTAGTATGAGTGCTGCGGCACCACACTTGGGCACAGTACTCTGCCGGAGCAAATGCAAGTGCCAAGCAAGAGGTTCTTAGAGCTTTGAAGGAAGCTCCCCAACCGACACCGGCCAGTTGCTTGATGAGTGCCACTCGTGACGAAACGTTCTTCTTAAATGTGTGTAAGTGTGTCCTGAATGACAGAGCTTTCCAAGCATATGCCGAGATATGATGGATGTGAGTCACACTTCACTGTTACATTGGGTTTTAATTTGACATTGAGTTGATAGTTGGCTGAGTGGTTCTTCAGGTGGAAGACGGAGCACACAGTTTTCTCAACTGAGAGCCTGTGTTTCCACTTAGTCAGGTCAGTGTTAACAACAGACATATCATGTGATAAAGCAAGTTCCGCTTCCCTAAATGTGGGGGCTGAGACAGTCAGAGCGACGTCATCAGTGTACATGTACCGCTTGGCCCAAGTTTCCAGAAAATCTGCTGTGTAGATGTTGCACAAACAAGGGGCGAGAACAGATCCTTGTGCAACTCCGTTTTTGGTTCTGAAAGGGGCGACATGCTATTGCTGAAATTGCCACATGGACATTTCATCCTGATCCTGTTGTGTGCCATCATAATCCATTTTTTAAATCTAAACAAGTTATCTGCCACATCAAGGTTGCATAGTGACATGTGATGTATCGTATTATTTTTGATTTTCAGAGTTCATTGCAGTATGTCTAGTGACACTTTATTAAAGACTTAATCTGTTGGTAATCACTCACTTCAACATTTAATACAAACTATTCTGGCTAATCACACATTAGTTGAACGCATAACCACTTTATTGAATAGGATTCTGGAATCCAAACCATTCATAAGTTAAAAAAATAATTTGGATATCGCATGTTTTCAGTTCAACTGCCTGTGAACCGGTTTTGGTCACTTCTGTGGCCAACATATAAACAATAGGTCTGTGTGGCTCAGATTTGTGTGAGTGTGGCAAGGTGAAGGTTGCACAACATATCCTGCATGACGACAACTAATTTTAATCTCTGTATCACATTTATGAGATGGACCATACTGCACTTTTAGAAGATACTGTCAAATCAAAGCTCTGACCAATATGTTCCCATGTGCTATGCATAATCATGAACGAAGAGGCATAATGTTCAATCACATAAACCAGATATTTGCATATAAATGTTTTCATTTGTAGATTTTTATTGCTTGATGGCATATTTTACTTAAAGAGTATAAATGAGCTCTTCAGTCCTCAGTATATGAAGTTGAATGCTTTTACATCCACAACCACAATGTAAAACACAAGTTTTTCCAGTTTTAGTTCCTAGGTTTTTAATCTGGCAGTCTTTCCAGTTAGGAAGATCTCCAATGTGTTGGTGGTGATTCGGACAAAACTTAACAGGGCTATTTTTGAGGGGTCAAGCTCGTTGTTGCCGGAGCATAGGTCAGTCTCACAACTAAGCAACCTTTTGTCTCGAGGTTGCCAAGCCTAAGCAAGGCGAATTAAAAGGCTCTCACCACTTTGTCTGCTAATAACTCTCCAGTAATACTCTAAGTTGACTGCTTCTTTTGATTATATACAGATAAACAACAAAAACTCCAATACGAGCGTGAAGTCAGAAACATGTAACTTTAAACTGTATTATGTAGAATGGCAACAAACAAAAGCATCGAGCGTTCAAATGCACCACAGGAAACAGCGACCAACTGCGGTTATGTAGGTTTGCAGGCTATGGTGTCAACGGTCAGACTGTTCGCAAACAAGTACATTATGTTGCATCACAAATGCAATATTATTGGGAATTACGCAGTAAGAATGCACAAAACATTAAAGCACTATTGTGTCCTAAGAATGCCCCCTTCGAGAAAGAGGTGTGGATAGGTTCACAAGAGCTGACACGCAAAGCATAAACCAACAATAAAAGGTTAAATGATGGCGCTGTGGGGAAGTAATGATTTTTTGCATTTGGTTGTATTGGTGCTTGCAGAAGTTGATGCACTTAGTCATTTAGATGTGGATATTGAACACACACCAAAGAAGCACGTGAAAAATGACACACAGCTGCGAAAAAAATGGTATCGGTTCTAAAGACTCGGATTTTAGCCTGGTTTCCCTAAAAGCTTAGTCAAATAATCGACTCTTGCTGTTAGCACCCAGGGCCCGGTGACCTTGGCCAAAATTGTGTACACCTATCCCTATTATGATGTCTCCCACATACAACCAAAATCCAAAACTTTCCAATCTTATTCAGTCTAAACTAAAAGACTTCCCACATCTTTAGGGTGTTTGAACAGGTCTGTAGCTGAATCAGCTGACGAGTTAAGGTTGTGCAACGTGACACAAGAAAAGTGGCTCATTCGTGATTTTAAAGTACAGGTATATCATGCAGCAGCTCCCAATGTGTTAATGAAGCATTGTTAATAAATTTGCAAACAGCTATCTAATCAAGAAAAAGAAGACTGAACCAGAGATGCTGCAGTGCACAGTGTTTCAAGTAGAGCTTGGTCGATGCATAGGCATGCATATTGGCCCGATATTGTGATGTTGCCAATGTATCATATCGGCAAAATTCTGCTGATATTTATTGACAATACTTGCTCATAAAAGCTGCTACGCCATGGCTTTACATGGAGTGTCTGGAAATACAGGTTGCTACTTCGTCTCTGATTGCCTGATGCAAATTCTCTGTCCTGTACCTTATAGCACGCAGCCCTCCAACTATATCATGTAATGTGTGATATAAAAACTGAAGTGCAATCGTCCCAATAAACTGCTCTATGATGCAACATTCACTCATAGGTTTTTCCATTGTTAGCACTATGACTTCCTGTGAACAAATCAGGGTACATACTGTGGTGGCTGTCTGTTTTAGTGACCCAGGTTTGCACAGAATTTGATGTTGTATGGTTCATTACAGAGAAGTGGTGGTTTCATCACTGCTTATAATGAGTCATGCTGTGTTGTTTACCCACTCGTGAGATCTGAGCGCAGGCACATGCACAAGGGAGTACTCTTACCCAACACCTGTTTGCCTGTTTGTGGATTAGCGTAATTTAGACAATTGCAAATTCTAGAAATTGTCAAGGACTGCAGTAACCACGACAGATGAAAATATCCCATCATGGTACAATCCAAACATTGCAAGTGTGGGAAACCACAGGCTCACAGCAAATTCTAAGTCTGTCTCAAATGCGTTATTTTCCAAATGCAACAGGTTAACAGTAAATTTGAATGAGCTCATGCTGATCAAAGATGCTTTTTAACACCTTTAGAGCCGGGGTACGATATATTCGTACTTTGAAATTGCCGTAAAACCAGCAGTTGTCAGTTGCTTTACCAACGCCATAGCTCCTCCGATTGCGCTACAGAGTTGTTCAAGGGCTCAAATGGATTGGCCAGTCTTCTTGTCTGCACTTGAAAAAATTTTTTTAGTTGGGGGTTGCAGATTTTTTGTGAGTGATGTCATAATTGAAGTAGTTTTTAGGTCATTTTGGCTCATGTTACCTGGCAGGCCCAACCGCTAGGCCAAAGTATTTCGCTGAAAATTTCATTGGAAACTAGGCTCGATTCCAAGTCTTTTGAGCCTTTGATCAACTTTCTAGCATTTCTGGTTCAAAAATTATGATCTGAAACAAACAAATTAATTAATTATCTGATTAGCTAGTTAGTCAATTATTTTTATTATTTTAGATCATAACTTTTAACCCGAAACCCCAGCAGGTCATCCAAAGTATCAAAAGGCTTGGATTATAGCCTAGTTTCCAATAAAAACTTCAGCAAAATACTACCATCTAACGGTTTGGGCCCAGGGCCAGGTGAAGTGGGCCAAGGTGGCCTAAAAGTCCTACATGTATGACGTCACTCACAGAAAACCTGTACAGCCCACCCAAAAAATTTTTTTTCGAGTGTAGACTAGAAGACTTGCTGCGTCTTTTTAACCTTTGAACAGCTTGCTACCACTTTCAGCACCCGAGTTAAGCGCACGCAAAGCCACGTGCAATCCGTTTGTTTTGGCTCAAACCGCTTGATTTAGACCAGACGCGAAAGTGTTAATTCCAGACATGGGAGTGGAACAGTCTACAACACACTTCCACCAAAGCAGCCAGGAGGCAAGTATGGGAGTATGCCAGGAACATAATATGTTGATTCATGAAACCACTAGAAAAAGTTGCATTCAACCCACCTAATGACTTTAATCGACAGTTTCGCTATTCCTGTCATAAATCATGATATTTTGGACTGAAGGGAATGGCACAAAGTGTGTGTTAAACCTATTCCTAATGTGGAATCACTCAGTCATTTAGATGGGGATATTGAACACACACTAAAGAAACACGCGAAAATGACACACAGCTGCGAAAAAATTGGTATCGGTTATGCAGCAACAAAAATTCTGCATTGTGGCAGAAAAAAAGAAGCCGTTGTAGAAGGTGCGATCGAATAAAATTCTCGCAAGGAAATAATTGCGAACTGCCGATGCATCAAGAACCCAGAAAGACACAAAATTGCATGAAAGTAACTGACACAACAATGAATGANGATACATGAGAATNCGATGCTTATGTTTATATGATGATTATAATGATGGGGCTTTTATNGGCAAAGAAAAAAAATCCAGCACAAAAAGCAAACCGATGTGAGGTGAGCAAAACGTTTAGGCCTAATTCAGAGAAAGATAGGATAAAATGTATGGTCGAAACATAGGTGAGGAGTGTCAGAAGGGTCAAAATGAAGTTGAGGAACGGGTCAGTAACAGACAGGAGTAGATGAACGAATTTGTGGGGAAAAAATTTTCCAATCTTCCGTCTGATGATGTTGAAATTCACTGATGATAAGGAGGTGTTGACAGAAGATTGTCCTCATCCTGCAAAAACAGCTGAAGTTGCTGCTGCAGACGTGAAGCTTGTGCTCCTTGTTCGAGAATGGAAAAGTAGGATTGCTGCTGAGAAGAGGCGTCAGAGTATAAATCTGTGCTAGCAACATAGTCAAAAAGGTGAGTCAAGAAGTTGGTCATTGGTAATGATATCAAAAGTTGTCCCATAGGCTCAGAACTGAATTGCTGCATGTACAGGGTAACATAAAAATAAACGGTCATCACCAAAATGAATAACTTTGAAAATTTTATTTAGATTGACACAAAACTTCAGCTNCATTGGGTCAAGCCAGTGTAGCAGACGTCTCCAAAGTTTCAAGTCTGTACTACAAAAACTCTTTGTTTCACTCGCGCTCAAAAAATTTGCTCCAAATGAGCTCCCCAGCGCTGCGGGGCACATTTGGATCCGGCAGGGAAAGTTCTCGATGACCCTCCCGCATTCCTCCCTTGGGATCGCTCTTATTGCTGCCTTCAGGTCAGGGATAATCTGGGGTTTTTTGCCATACACCCTGTCCTTAAGGTAGCCCCACATAAAAATCTTGGGGGTTCAAGTGCAGTGAATGCGGCGACCACTGCGGATCACACCTGCGGCTAATCAGTCGGTCAGGGAAACATTGCTGTAGCCATACCAATGATTCGTTTGAGGTGTGGGGGTGGCAACATCCTGCTGGAACCACTGGAGGACCCTGACGACCCCTTTCTGTCGACCAAGTGCTGTCCAGAACTTGCCAAGCACCTGAACATATCGCTCGGTGTTGATTGTCACAGACCGCTCGTTGTCGTCCTC
>JGI24021J15306_10004873_pt1 | contig 15767 bp, 5 predicted proteins | sample Ectturendosymbi1_FD_15306 | JGI IMG/M metagenome (IMG submission 15306)
TTGTTCTGCAACATTTGCCTACAAATTTTTTCCCACAAAGATCATGAAGACCTTTATTGGTGTGAGCTCCTAAAAAAGGGTCTTCATTTGTTTTTCTGCAAACGTTGGGCGCCATTTTTGCCCGGATTTTCAGGTGATTTTTCCCAAAATTTTAGGGATTTTGCCTGAATTTTTGACAAATCAAAATTGTGTGGGTGCTCTTGCACCCCCTGCAACCCCGCCTCCGACACTAATGTTATAGATAACTTGCAAAATTTTTTTGTTTTTGATGGTTTGTGTGTGACTGCCTTAACCAACAATTAAAAGCTCTCGGTTTGCTGTAAGCTTTCGAGAAATCAGCCCACTGGGAATCCCATCAGCAAATGTTTTTAATAAGAAATCGATTAGACGTAACAATACGCATCCTCAGTCCTACAGGCTTATTCAGATAGAAAGCTTTCCATTCTGATCTTCATTTTTCTGGGGAAAAAAACAAAGAAAATATGGAAAATTTCAAACAATTAAAGTACTTTTTTCACGAAAACGTAAACCAATAACGGGTATCATCAACCAGGAAAATATAAATCTTAGGACAAGCAGCCTTCGTACTCCTGTGTGATTGCTTCACGTTCGCCTATGTTTAAACAAGTGTGTTACAATGCGTTTGGTGGTCTAAAAATAATGATTGCTTGTACAAGATTGTGTTTCCCCTGTCAACCAACATGTTGTTCACAGCATTTTCACTTCGTTCGCTTAAAATCACCTTGGCTTTTCTTGATACCTTATGCTAAGATGGATAAGAAAATAAACAATATTCACACTTTGTCTAAAATTTGTGTGGATTTGTGCCCGGCACTTTACAGATGCGCTAGGCTGAAATTTCGAAGAAATTTCCACTAAGAGCTGGTTGAGATATTGATGAATGTTTGAAATTCTTTTCAAATGAAATTATAAGCCTCAAGCTGAATATCTCGCAAGAACATTTGACACCTTGATCTAAACAAATTACATGATTTTGTGCGCCCATTTGGCTTTTTCAGCCATTCACTTCAGAAATTGATATTAAAACGTCTTCATTTCTCTCCTATTGCCGGATTCGTGTGTGACAATGAGTGAATGCAGTTAGAGCTGGTGCGCTATTTCAGTGTTTTTCTCCTCGCTCAGCGTTAACTGAGTTTATCAACTAACACTTACTTTGTAGAGACAAAACGTTTCACGTAACATGGACAAAATATGGAACTTTTTTTTTTAGCAGTCTATAAATATAATTTGGTTTTGCAAAAACAGCCAACTTCATGGATTTTCTTGTTATTTTATCTAAGAAAATGTAAAGCGGAAGAAACAATTACTGCACTAATAAAATAATTGGTTCATAACGATAAAACCTTCTGATATTTGGAAGTTTGGTTGTTTTATTGGATTAAAGTCACACACCTATAATTTTGATGATGGGTATGTATTGCATGCTGTTGCGAGAAATCTGAAACTATTTGAAATTCAAGCGGGAGACTCAAATTGATAAATGCAATTCTTCACCTGGTGAACTCATTTACAAGGATCAACGCAGTGACCAGGGGTGGATAATAGGAGAGGCGAATGAGGCGGTCGCCTCATAGATGCTATGGGGCTTTCCATTTGAGAGTTACGCACTTAGTTTTTGCAATGTTTTGTTGAAACGCTTATGAACCGCTCCAGAGACACTTTAATAAGCTCTGAAGAAAGTCACGTGTTTTTCAAATAAAGCAAAATTTATGTTTAAATGTGCCAAGGAGGGCTCCTCAATAACTTTAACGTATAGTTTTGTGACCCCTTACTGAGAGTTTGCCTCGGGCCCCTAATCCATCTCTGGCAGTGACACAGAGCGTAAGATTTTGATGGAGGACAACACCACTCCGTAAGGTCACCCATGAATTGTGTAGCGAAACTTGGAATGCATATAATTATTCTAACAGGAATGTATATAATTTTCATAATTTTCCGTCTCATATGAATTAAGCCCTAGATTCGTAAGAATAGCATATTTTTCGTTTCCCATCAGTGACGTGTCAAGGCGTGATGTCGTGACTGATGACGTGTAAACTCAGGGTGCATTGATCTTGGTTGTTTATTGATCAGGTGGAGGCTATTGCAAGTAGAATGAATGGTGTAACTATACGTATCATGGCCAAAGGTCTCGAACTTGCGTGATGTCAGAGATGTGTCGTTGTGTTTGTAAGTTTTGTCAGAAAAAGGTTCTACAGAGCATAGGTGTAGGAGTAGGCACATTTTTGGGGGTGCCAAGGATTTTTGCCCTAATTTCCCCCAACTTGCCCTACAAAAGTTTTTGTGTGACTTTTGACTGCAAATTTCCTCCTTCAAAGATCATGAAGATCTTTTGGTATGACCTCCAAAAAAAGGTCTTCATATGTTTTTCTGCAAACGTTTGGGCGTCATTTCGCGAAATCAAACACCGTTGGGCGCCATTTCTGCCCGGATTTTTAGAAATTTTGCCCAAATTTCCAGGGACTTTGCCCGCATTTTCGACTACTTTTGGAAGTGCCCTTGCACCCCCTGCACCTCTGCCTCCTACACCAGTGTTACAGAGAAAACTAAGTCTAGGCTGGTGTTCCTATACACGGTCTTCAATAAAGCCGAAATTAATCAGTAAATAAACTTTTTCTATTGGTTCTGTACGAAAATATTGTCGGTTAGTTTTGAAAACGCCATCTCGAAAAACCTGCTATATGCGTTTCTGCATGGAAGAACCGCGGAAATTGTTTGTGGCTTGCTCACTGCGATTTTATTTGAAAACTTATTTTTCGAACGCGATCGTAATGTTTGCGAAAGAGTCTGACCTTCAAAGTCACCTTTGCTTCTTGGCGCAAGAGTATTGTTCCAGCTGTAGAAGCGAAAGTTGCTACAATATGATGAGAAGCAATTTGGCCAACGTGTTTTTGTTGTTTTACTGTAACCAGGGCAGCAGTCGTCCAAAATTCAGTTTTTGAAAGATCTTTGTTTCCACCAGATATTGCAAAGAGGAACTTCCGGGTAGCCGGTGTTTGCTGTTGTTTTTAACAGTCAGCAAAATCCAACACGCACATTACAGCCATAAGCACATGAGACTGCAAAAGCATTTGGTTTAAGAAAAGTTTCAAAAAGGCTAGGGTTGAAGAACTAGTAGAAAAACACCAATGGAGACAAAAGTCTGAAAAATTATTTCAAACGTTTTTGCTTGAAAAATTGTTTCGACCAAGATCTTAGAAACAAAGCTCTTACGTTTTCACGCAAGGTATCATTTTTTATCAAAACGTTTTACTTCTGATATAATAGTATTTGTGATTTATCGTTCTTTTTATTTTTTTGTTGTTTTTATCTCTCGTTCAGCTTTCTTGTGGACGCAGTGTAAGTTGTAGTATATGGTTAATTGCTTAGAACTCTGCGGTTCTGCTGGGTCGTACTTGGGCATGACTTTTTCGAGATATAAATTTTGTTTCAGATAATGAAAGAAAATTTTGAGATATTTCAACCTTACATAAAAGAACCAAGCTTCTAGATTTGAAAGATTAAAAAAATATTTCCTTAATGAAAATAGTAACGTGCTGTTCAGGAGATGATGAGCTACAGTCGTGTAGAATTGAAGATGTTCAATATTACGCTGTTGCCTCGCAATTGATATTCGTGTGTTTTTCACACAAAATTTGTGAGATTGATTCTTAATCAGACATTGTTGAGTCTAATAATGTTGTGATAATCCCTTTTCGTCCAAGGTGAACCTACATAACGACGCAAATGCGATCTCTGGTCATAACTTGTGAACCAGTCATTTCCTCACTTGGGAACGCACACTACTGGGATTGAAGATTTGCTTTAAAAATGAGGTCTAGTTAGGCATTGTAGGGTGAAAATTCCGTATTTGTTAAAAAAAGTTTTGAAAAATTATTAAATATTTTGCCAGTCTGTCAGACAACCGTTGTTCAAAAGTCAATTTGGAGTATACCAATTGAACGTCCGAGAATGGAACCTGATGACGTAGTGGTTATCCGCCTGAAATATATGATTTGTGCTGGTTTAGGAACGTTCAAAGGTCTAACTTTTTAATATTTTTGTTAATTTGGAAAACCCTGAATAATTTACTGCAATACTTTACAAACAGAAAACAATGTTTTTTGACTGCGATTCTGTTGGCCTTACAAAAACTAGCTTTTTCAATGTATGGATTGTTTTAGCATCTGGATAACATTTCATTGGGGTCTGGGGAAAATTGGCCATGTTTTAAGAATTTGATTTGTTTGAAAAATTGCATATTTTTGACATGGCGTTGGAAGCAAGGAGCTGGAGGTTTGTTAGAGATTCAGAATTTGTTTATCAAAATGTTAACCTTTTTTTAGAAGGCTAGGATGCTTGGTACAAGTTTGTTTGTGCTCACAGCTAGAGTACATTATAGACTACCTAGTTTATAAGTTAGGTTACTGCAGGCCTAACCTCGGTTGAATTTTGTTTGGTTGGTTGGCTGCCCACACCAGTGTTAGCTAAAGTCCTAATCCTTTTGCAAATAGACCTTGCCGGTGTGGCATTAACTTACTTTTTGTAGGCTACGGATCTTACTTTTTGCTTGTTTGGGGTATAGTTTTGCCTCCCCCTGGGGCCTGAACAATGACGATGAGGCCATGTTTGTGTGTGAATGCAAAAATTATAACCGACACCAAATCAGCAAATATAAACCTTTGCCTGTTGTGCGTTCGTCCTCATGAGCAGACTTTGAAGTGGATGCTCCGAAATGTTTGTTGGAGAATCATAAATGTAACGCAACTGCCAATCTGAATTGAATAGAGTTGTAAAGAGTAGGTCGCGTCTTTGAAAAAACAAATTGCTGAAAAAGCACCACATTTACTATTTTTAGAGTTCCATCATGCAAAGGATAAACTTTTCAACCTCTGGGTACACATTGGGTCAAGACAGAACTTATCAGTCAGTCACCGGCAGCATAGAAGCAACGTTTCAAATCTGTACCGTTTCCAGTTTTGAAAGTGTTGAACTTCATTTTCAGGAATGTGACAATGGTCCCGAACCTCATCATTTGGGCGCATGCGATCCACTATAACGCCTGTTTACACTGCGCCATTATTGGTGCGTTTCTTCGCGGTGACATCATCGCACGGAAGCAAATAAGATAGCGGAGAAAGTGACCAACAATTTCGCGAAAACGTTGCAGATAAATTTCGCTTAAAATTATTGCTTGCAACTTCTTCGTGATACTTGTTTTTTATTGCACTACGCTTACACGCACCTTCTGATGTTGTGAAACAAACTGTGTGATGTTTCGTGACCAATGAAACGGTGGAAAATTCTTTAACATTTGCGGAACATATCTTAATGCTGACAATTGGTTTTTAAATGTCTCTGCCGAAACATCGTCATCTCAATCGGCGTTTACTTCACAGTTGCGGCATTGTTAGTTCCCTTTTTGTATCCAACAACAGCTTTTAACGCAAATGTCCATTCACTCTCAAAGCTGATCAAATACCGTCGCTTTATTTCAAACAGCAAGGCTGTACACACCTTTTATGGCATTGAATCATCTAAATCAGATAAATGTTGGACATTTGACATTTCAAGCAAAACCTCTTTTGTGCTGCTTTCCGCATATTCATACCAGAACCTTCCTTGTGAATTTTTGTCACTCACTTTTTTACCCTGTGCTTTACCTGCTTGAATGAATTTTGAACAGAAGTAGAAAATACACAAAAGGCATCGATGTGTTTTGCGCGATTTATAGAAAGCAAAACTTTAATGCTATTTTTCGACCGCCGTCAGTTGAAAGCAGCTTGTTACAGATCTACTAAAAAGGTAATCCATAATTCCAAAAAGCAAACCTTTTTGGTGAAAAAACAAGCCTTTTATGAAAGGCTTTTACCCCCCACCTGGCAGAAATTAAGGAACCACTCCTGAACCAAAGTTTGTTGGAAGAACAAGTGAGATATGTAAAAAGTAGAAATGTACGTGAAAATTATTTTTCGCCTATTGGCTGTTAGTTGTTTTCTAGGTATCTCACCTTTTTTGTATTTTTGCCAGGGCATATTAGTTCGATTATTGATTAACCCCAGACAAAAACTGTTCACGTTTGCCCTTAAAACGCTCAGTGCCAAAAATGTTTTTCATGAAAAAGTAGGCGTAAATTCAAATCCATCTTTGATGCGCAGTCTCATCACCAAGTCCAATGCTTGTAGTCGCTCTCTATCTTCGATTGCCTGAAAGAAGCTTCAGTCGTTGCGACAACATTGGCCAATCGAGAACGTCAAATTCGCTGACAATTAATGAAAAAAGTCGGCTATCTGTAGGTACGAAAGAGAAAAAATATGCTCTGGGATATATATATATACTGAGTAGTGCATTGACACGTCGCCACAGCTCAGCGTCTACGCGTTAATTGGGGTTGACGTGATTAGATCAGACATTGCTTGCGAACTATAACATCACGCAAAAAGATCGAGCTGCTAGACATATGAGCAAGATCTTTTGCCATTTGGTATTGGGTCAAGTACGTTTTGAGTGGTGTTGATCTTTTCAGTACAAGAACGAAAATTACTGTCGTTTTTTTTTCAAATTGAAGGTTTGTCTTTGGTGTTACAAGATTTAATCGGATTTTGCTAAATCACCATAGTTTGTTTCATAAAGTGACTTAGCTAGAGATGTGACCGTCTTATGCATGCTTAGCGATAGATTACCATGGTCGTTATCAATACGTAGTATGACGCAACAAAGGAACATCAGTGCATAAAGCAAATTATCGGGTTGAAAAAAGGGCAACGAATATTATCAGGAAGCATCGCTCAGCAAGTTGAATCATAACACTTTTTATTTATTTTTTCCAGGGACGTTCGCTACACATCGCAAAACTTTACTGTTTCAAGCAGCGTTTGAAAAAAATACTGGTAAATAAAAAAAACTGAGATTCAGAATGTGCAACTCTCTCTCATTTGCCAATCAGCAAAACCAAGAGACTCTGAAAGATAAAATTAACCTCTTGGAAACATGCACCGCATGCAACAGGAGGGATGAAGTTTCCCGGAGCGCATTTCATATTTCCGGTTTTCCTACACAGTGTCAACTATTAGAAGATGGTGAAGAGTCCACTGCCGTCATCAACGCCCATGAATTAAAGGACTTAAAAATTTTAGGAGTTCATAAGCAGCAGATGCCCAGACGTTCATTTGTAAGTGGCTAAATGAGGCTGTGCTGAGACTGAAAAGTTTTAGCACCGTGGACGTCGGAAGGGGGGGCAAGGAGGGCCCTGGCCTCCTGGATTTTTTTAAGCTTTTTTCTTACTTTCGAGTTGCTAAAATGAAATTTCAACACTGTTGGACCCGCCTTCGAAGATACCAATGGAAAAATACGCTATCGGTCCCCTGAAAAAACTCCTTCCGACGCCCATGTTAGTTACTGTCATGTCGAACAAAAAATAATTCCAAGTTTTAGTTTTAAAAAATCTTTTTATCTTTTATGAAAGTACAAATGCATGACAGAGCAAAACGGTTTTTGGTGGCTTGACGCGTTCAGTTTGAGTTTGATTAAAAGTTGCATCGCCACGCTTTGCGACCTCCGCCCTATTTGTTAAAGCGTGAGGCATTCATTCTCTTAATTGGTGACTTTACTCAATCGTGATTTCCACAGAGCCGAATAGCCGTCTCTACGCAACTAAAACAGAGGTTATCAGCGATCGGGTGTGAGAAACACAAAATTATGAGATCTAATTAGTGATATTTACGTCACGTTTAATGCCGTAATCGAGCATGAATTCTTTACGATTGGCCACAGTGCAAGGTAGCCTTTTTTCTCAGAAAAGTAAATCTGCTGTAAAACCTGAAAGTTTTCATCAGATTACGAGGGAGACGAATACGTTTTGGTCAAATCATGTTTAATTTTTGCAGTATTTCGTTATCCTGGTCAGAAAAAGCGACGGAAGCAATCTCACAATTTACAGGAAATGGAAAGAATTGAGAGCATTTCAATGGGAAGTCAAAAAGGTAAAGCGTATAAGCGTAGCAGCATTTTATAAAAAAATTTGTGCTTTTTGCGACAATATCTGTTCGGAGTAAAATAAAACAGATGGAGTAAAACAGATATTTTTTTATCCTTTGCACTTCGGTGGGCGCAGGGTTGCTTTGCTTGCTTGCAAATATTTCATTAAGTTTAAAAATATACCCGTCGCAATGGTGACAAATGTTCTTGCTCAGTTCGATCTTGCAAATAACCTGCTTGTTTCTTGAAATGCCCGGATATCTGTACTGGATAGAAAACGAACTTTTTACGGATCTTTTCAGCTGACCAAGCAAGACCCACTGCAAGCCGACGCAAACTATTATTTAAACAACCTGCGACATAAGACGAGCCTGTTTACCATATCATTGAGCAACGGCGCAATGCGAAGATTACGACTCATAGACTCCTTGAATCTCTATTTTCAGGTATTAACTAAGTGAACGAAAGTGCAACTTTATGCCTGCTTTCATGTCATTTTTATTCACCATGCAACATGTAAAAACCACGTCAATATAGCAGTCAGTGGATGACTACTTTCTATCATGTATTTCGTTTATCAATTCGTTGCTCTGTGCTACAGGCACTTGTGTACTACAAAGCGCTCCACCAGCTGGAAGCCGTCAAGAAGTTCTTTTCTCCAACGGAAGATGATCTCAACAGCAAGAAGAGGAGGTTAGTGTGCTTAAAACACATCAGCAACAGTTTTATGTTAGTTCCCTATTATTTTGTCACAACAAAACAATTCACTACTTCCAGTAGCGTGATTCGTCTCGAAATACGATCTCTTGTTCGCGCATCGGAAGATTGCAATTTTATTTGACATTTTGCCGTGTTCGGTCGCCAGACAAACAAGAAACAGCCTAATGTTTTTTGCGCAGTACGTGGAAGCGATTTCTTATAGGACAGAAATGCAAATTTTGACATTACCAACATTGAAATGAGGCAAAAGCTATACGAACATATTTGCAGTTCAAGAATCCCGATCCTTTTCTGGTGCTATAACCTACAACTCGTTCAGCTCTTGCTACAGAATCGTTTCCCCTCTTATATATATCTTTGTGGTGTCACAGTGGTGGCGGAAAAACATACTTCTACCTCACTGAATTGATCACCAGCAATAGCCAGGATTTGACAGAATGTGATCAATCGAGCGAATTGGGATACGACCAATCAGATTCCGTATCGCAGTTCTCACGTGACAGCCTTGATTCCGAAGTCAGTGCTGTTTTTCAAGCTTCGCCCACCACGGTGAGGAGTCAGTTCAACCTGAGATGCCATTACTGTAGGCTTTCAAAAACATTCCACACAAGTGTAGTTGTATTCAACCGCTTTATTGGACCGACGCTCCCTGATTACGAGTCCCAAGTTGAAACCAAATTCAAATTTAAGCTTTTCTTTGACGATTTCGGCATGCGGTAATCACGCATTAAGCACACAATGCTTGGATTTCAAACAAAGATTGCGAGAACAGAAATTTTACTTCAATACGGCGCTTACTTTGATCATGTGAAGTTAAATGGTGCTAACAAGTAACGCATTTATAACTTGCTAATTAATCCCAGAGATGAACGTGTAGCTTAAAAGGAAGTGTGTTCTAGCACGTTCACGATTGCGCAAAGTGAAACAATTACATTTGCCAGGCGCTCCGATATATTCAAAATTCACGCCATGCTCGGATTGGAATCTAACAAGGACTAATTCGCACATGCATCGTTATTGTTTTGCAGATGTCGATTGCTAGCACGTCTAGCTCGGGCTTCGACGTCACTTCGAGAAAGGCTCTTACAGTCTCCGCTCCGATGCACGGTGAAACGCATTTTGCACTTGAAGACCACGAGCCTTCATGCGATGACTGCGATCACCACCACATAATGCCACTTAAAAAAGGGGATAAAGTCGAGGTGCTTGCAAAGAACGATTGTGGTGAGTTAAGATAAACCAATCAACAAATCCGCTATGAACAAATAAGCAACTATTTTCGGACCAGCTAAAAAAAAATAAGCTTTGCGATTTATTGTCCAGATTTGTTTGCTGAAGTGTAAGCGTTCTTTTGGGGAGAACCTGCTACCTCAGTCTGGCAACTGTAAACAGAGAGCTGTGACTCCTTAGTCTTCATGACTGCGCTTAATCCATCTAGATGCGGTGTAAGCTGCATAGTAGTGGATTTCAGTTTGCAAAACAAGTGCTGATGCGCTTTCGATTGCTGTGCGTTACTGTTTTTGTTAAAACATAACACAGCAAGAAACGCAGCTGTTCATTAGCACTAACTATTTCTAAAACTTGTTTGTTTTAAAAGTTTATTTCAAAATTTGTCATTGTTCAGGATGGTGGTTTGCACGTTGTTACCATGAGGACGATGCCGCGGAAACCACAGGCTATGTACCTGCTTCTTACTTGACCAAAGACGACGTAAAACTGGGAAAGAGTTTTTCACCACTAGCTATGGTAAGTAGTTAGAGACAACCGTGAAGCTAAAAATATAAATTTGTCATCATTTCCCAAATCCTTAGCTGCAAAAGCAGGCAGCACCTCACCCTTAAAATTGCACTGTTTCTTGCCTCACTTTGGTTTAAAACAAAAAATCCCATTGTATTCAGCTGGCGGAAGTCTCCTTGAACTTTTGAAACACTTAAAAGTCATTAATTTGATGCAAAATCTTCTTTGGTTTCGTTATCACACCCACGGCAAGAAAAACCTCTCTTGTCGATTTCCGCACCTTGTAATTGGGCCAAGTGTTTGTGGTACTTTGTTACACGTAGTCGAGTAACAAACGCCTACACTTGCGTCATCAAAATTATTGGTTTGATCTGCTTGACCAAGATAAATCGTAAGTGGGTACACGCACTAATTGCCATGTTTCTAAATGCTTTATGTTTTGGCTGAAGACGTGTAGGACATAATGGTTTCTGGCCCAGCACGCAGACAGCAGCCTGATTTTTGACAACGAAAACCTCACGTTTAGCTAGGAAGTCCTGTGTGATAAAAAAAGCATAGAAAGCAAGCTAAAATACATTTAACGAAACAATACTAAAAGAGCATTTTCTGATTTTTACAGTTCTTGAACTTTAATTACTTATTTGCTGTGGGCAGTGTGGAGACCCGCGAAGCTCGGCTGGCGATGAGTTGATGAGCATATCAACAGATTCTTCGTCATGCACAGACATTCGATGCCTCAGCGACACGACAGTGAGCAACAATTAACGAGCGTTTTACCTGAAGTGTTCAAAATGCGAATACGACTGTTATACTTTATTTTCGCTTCGCAGGTTCCAGGGGAGATTTGCAGCATTTTCAACCGACGTTGCATTGACTCGCCATCTTTTTTGAGAAGATTTGCGGGACAGGCCTCAGTGTAAGCGCTCTGTGCTTTTCACCAGCAGCACGTTCTGGAGTGTTGCAAAAGTGAGCGTCGGAAGGATCTATCCAGGGGGGTCAATAGTGGATTTTTCCAGGGTAGATAAAAAGATTTTTCCAAGGTGGCCAAAAGTGGCGAAATGTCACTTTACCCGCACTCGAAACTAAGAAAAAAACTTTTTTGTTAAAAATTTAATAGAAAAATGTCAAATTTCAAAATCCAGAGGGGGTCAAGACCCCTCTGTCCCCTTCCGGCGCCCATGGTTGCAAAACATTATCAATTTGTTGCACATAAAACAAATGAATTAATGTAAAAGGCTCTCACCTTAAGTGGTTTAAACGGTTGAAAACAGTAATTCATGAAATTAAAATAGCTTTCGAAGAGAAATGCTTTCAAAATTCAGTGTGGATGTTCAGATCTTTCGTCACAATTTGCAGCTTGCATTCAGCAGCAGTGAAGTGCAACCTTACTATTTGTGTTGTAGTGGCGACTACATCAGCAAGCAATCCTACACTGCCGATAAACCTGATGAGTTGAGTTTTGTTGAGAACTCCATTTTAAGCGTCTTGAAAAAGAACGAAAACGGTTGGTGGTTAGCCAGGTAAATTTGTTTAAACAGTAATAGTCCAACACGGCGTTGATATTTGTTCAATTTGCATGCATATTTGAACCATGTACGCAGTCTCTAAGCACAAGAAATCATAAAAGTTATTTTTAGTATAATAAGAGCATTTTTCAACTGCCTGAATATTAGCTTTTAAAGGATTTTTTACTGCCGGTCACTTCTCGTGATAAAAGCAGCGTCATTTCTCCGTTTAACAAAGAATAAAGACATTGGCAAAAATGAAGGTTTGTTCAATGCAAATTAAATTTGAATGCTTTTTCTTGCTTATTCCGTAGGTACAAAGGAAAGGAAGGCCTTGTTCCTGGCGTTTTTCTGCGAAAATATTATGATCCTCTTCATCGGCTAAGCCTTTCAGTCCTAAATTTGAATATGGAAAACTGACGAAAAAGTTGAATTGCTGAAGTCAGAAAACTATCATCAGGGGATGAGGAGGGTTTCGCAACTACTTTCCGACAAAGGCCACCGGGTTCGAAGAGCTCATTGAGTGCACTTCTGAAACAAAGTAAAGATTAAGAAGACTGCGCTCAATCATGCACTGCATGGAGGGAATTCTCTCTGCTCAACTGCGTAAATTAACTTTCCACTTGAGAAAATCGAACCTTGCTACAAATATTCAAAAACAGTTGAATACCGCGATGCAGCATATTCTTTTAAAGTTTCCAAAAAGCTTGTTTGCTTTTTTGGATAGAGTTTACATTTGAAAAGGTTCAGTTACTGAAAACATGCAATTTTGCTCTTTACCTAAAATATACCTTTTTACTTCGTTTGTTTTGCAGTTTATTGAGGGCTTCAAATCATGTTTTTGACCTTGTCAACTTACTCTTTATACAGCTTATCTATTTTTAGGCTGCTTGGAAGAAACCCATTTTAATCACTGCAAAACTGCAAAATTTTTCCTTGTTTTTCTGCGTTCGCGAACTTTGACCGCATGCGTTAATTAATGCTGTTTTTATATATTTTCTACCCAACCTTTTGTATTCTCCGCACTGGCCATCATTGTTCTCTGTACTGCACTGTATTCAGCTAATCCTTTTCTGAAGCTAATCAAGCTAAAATAATTTTTTTTTGGCTGGCCATGATGACAACAGTGGTGTTTGAAAAGATCCTAAGTTATTGTATTTAACTTTACAGTTGTACGTTATTATGTCTAATAAAATTAATTTTCGTACTGTTGGGACAATGCTATTGTACATAATATACGTTAGGCAAGAACTACAAAAATTTGAACAAGAGTTCTGTACTCTCGGTTGCACTTCACTGTGCATTTTATAAATGTACCTAACCGACGTTATTGAAGCACGCTGTAAGGCATGCAGGCGGTTTTTGCCAAACGGGAGTTCATCAGACGTTTCAGCAATAATTGCAAATGGAAATGTGTGAGAATGCGTTTCAGTCTGTGGTCGCTGTGCGGTCTTTAATATCAAATACTGCGTTTGATTTTAACGATTTGAAACGAATATCCGACATCGCACAATGGTTACTAAAGATAAAAAATACATAGCAAAGTAACAAGAAGCGTTTCTTACGTTGGAAGAAGCAGTTTCTATAAACGCAGCACGAGATAATTATTCTGTCTCTTAAAACACAAACCTGTGCGAAATCCAAATTAAAATCGTTGCCGCCAACGCGTCAGAAACCTCCGTTGTACGTGTACCGCCGTTGCTTTCGGGCAAGGTTTTTGTCTGTTTCAGTGCAACACGCATTTAAATCAGTTTAATCTCGAGATTGACAACAGATTTTTCGACTAAATGATTGCTGATTGGTGTTGAGGACAAGTCGATCAGTCATCTCTGGACCGCTTCTCCGGCATACGAAAATTAGTTGGGGTAAATGCTAGCTTTTTCGTTTCAGGGCATTTGCTGATAACCTACAGGATGCAAAGCCGCGTTTTCATCATTTACTGACCATGAAGCATGTTGCATATGTACGCCGATCAATGTAATAAAAGCAAGGTGAGCAAAAGAGGCTAAAGAGCACTTCAGAGAAACATACGCATATCACACTTTATCAAAGTGTTTCCGTCATCACACCAAAATTGCATTAATGTGTTCAAGCTTTGTGGTGGTTTCGCACAAACCTAAAAAGTTTGCGTAATGTATTTTGGTTAGCTTGAACAAATAGCAATGTTTTCTCACAAAAAGATTGCGATTTCATAAGACGGCTTTTTCTGTTGACTGTCTATTATGTCGCCATAAACCGCCAACTGCAAACCAGATTGCTTGCACCGTTGGAAAAACGAAAGTCACCAGCGCCAATGCTTGTCAAACCAACTCCAATGAACAATGTGTCGCGTGCTGGAGTCACGCAGGAAGATGAAAGAAGCTTTCACTTTAGGTTACTTCACCCCTCATGGTAGTTTGTAATAATGATAGTTTGTAATGTCACAAACTGCTGTCGCAGGACTCAACTGCCTTAACGCTACCTGCCCTTGCTACAATGACGAACAGGGTCGCAACCAGCTGGTATTTTTGGCAGGGACAAAATGGTTGTAACTTGATGTTGTACATAACAAACAAACATGTTTTTGAAAGTTTCGGGGAAGGACTATTTCCCCGTTTCCCCCCTTTGTTTGAAGGCCTGGGGACAACTTATTTAACAGCAGCGCTATATCGCAAGACCACGTGCAAAGTGCTACCACATTACGACAAAAAGAAGTTGAAGTAGAGCAACACGAAGAGAAAAATATGTAGAACCTGTTATTCTATATCCGCGATTTCCGAAACAAACCTGGTTGTCAAAACTTCTGGGTAAGACCACTTCTCAGTGTTTTTGGGCGCAAATGTTTGATGAACACGCTGCTCAGTATGTTGCCTTTGTTGCATGGCAGCAGATGCATTTTTCAGAAATTGTTTCTTACATTTTTGAAAGATATCGAAAAGCAAACTGTTTACGTGTAATTTTGACATAGTGAAGTGCGACAATTTGATATCTATTTGCGCGTAAATTAATGCCATTTCATGTTGCTCTTTCTAGAAATGTGCTTAATCGTGACTTGTGTAACTTTAGACAATGTCCCAATCATTCATCATATATATTGATTCATTCGTTCATTCACTTTCATACCTATTTTTCCTCTCATGACGGTATCGGGGGCAGCAGCTCTAGGAGGACTGGTCAATAGCAATCTCAGATAGTTCGTCCGGCTCCACACCAAGACAGTACCAAGCTAATTAGGAGATTTAATCGCTCCACTAGTCCTTGCGCGGCCTCCGCACCGCTTTCCCGTGGGTGTAGCCAGCGGAACTTGCCTCGCCGATCTTTGCTGGGGCATTCTGGTCGCATGGCCGAACTATCGTAGCTGAGATCTCTCTATTCGGAGGAAACGTGGCTACCAGTTTAGCTTTACGAATTTTATAGAATTTGGCTTTACGAATTTCACAGCTGCGCACTTTGTCGTGAAGTGCCGCGCCGTGAACTCTTCGCAAAAATCTCATATCTGCCGTTTGTACTTGAGATAGCACTCTTTCAGTCATTACCCAAGATTCTTGACCACAGGTGAGGATCGGAACAAAGACCGATTTAAAACTGACGGCTGTGCGGTGTTGAAAAGCTCCCGTTTTGTGACCATAGAGCGCGCTGGTGCTGCTCACCATATACATATATATCGGTGCTACTATAGCGCGAGGTCTACCACACTGTAAAGTTAGGTAGACCTCAGGCTGCCCCAGGGCGGATCCAGCCAGTAAGGTTAGGGCGATTTCAGTAATAATTGGTAGTCAAGGCTCATCACAACTTCGCAATTGCAAGATAGTTGATGCATACTTCACAACACTGCTGTGACAAAACAGT
>JGI24021J15306_10004874_pt1 | contig 15765 bp, 11 predicted proteins | sample Ectturendosymbi1_FD_15306 | JGI IMG/M metagenome (IMG submission 15306)
TTGTTTTCTTTTGGCCGTTGTACGTTGATACCATCTCGACGCCGATACCGTCCGGTCGCTGGCGTCCTACTCCCTGCGAATGAAACAAGTGAAATGTCGCACTGAGTTAACCGTTTTTTAACTCGATGGGAAAGTATGTTGGACCCTGTACAAAATTCCTGTTCAGCTTATGCTCATGCAGATTAATTTTCCAGTTGTAGTTCACATTGTTTTAGTATGACTTCTGTGTTGACATAACTGCTGCTTTAATGATCGTTGAAACATGCGATCCAGTTTTAATGATCATTGAGCGGCTTATTTGCCCCGGAAAATAGTTGGTTGGTAGTTAGATGATTGAAACTGTTTAAAGTTACTTCGCACTTTTCGAGAACAGTAGCCTTTAACATTGCAACGTTGGACAGTGATGAACATGTTTAAGGAACTGTGCAATCGTTGGCGTGGAATTTGTTCTTTTGGTTTAACAGTCTGCATCGTTTCAATGGAATATCCCTTCTGACTTGGAACTGCAAAGTTCACGTAAAATATTTTTGTTGTGCTGTGGCATCAGTTCTTTTCATTGGATCCCACTCTTTGCCGCGAGGGTATTTGTTTGTGCTTCCACCGAATGCCTAAAGATGTCGTAAAGCGCTTTTCTTCCCACATCTTTGACGTTCGCCCGCCAGACAAGCTTCTCGCAGTGGTGCGCATTGTTTTGATTGTACCTCGCGTCTGATGAGCGCGTTCAGCCGTGGGGATCATTTTTTGCTTAAGCCGCCGAACTGGGCGGCCCTTGCGCACCTGAGAAACCAGTTTGCGAAGTTGTTCCACCGCCGGTTGCTAACCATTTGTCCACTTGTCGAACTCGCAAATTACCGTGCAGTTACTCCCACCCTTACCTGTCTTTAAAACAGCCTGTAGCAAACCCGTATTGGCGTACATCTCTCCTGTGTTGGTATATTATTTACGAAAAACAAAGCCTAAACATTTAGCGCGAAGTAATCAGGAGAAAAAAGCGAAGGATGTGGTACTCACTGCGCTTAACCCTGGCTGTCCCATACTTGTTCATCAAACTGCATCAGGTCTGTTTGTCTGTGACACTTCATTCAGACATGCGGTTGTTGCTGCTAATCGTGATTTAAGTTTTCACGAACAGTTTACATCGGCCGCGGAGTCTTTTGTCGCGGTCTTACCTTGCATGGCAACTCAAAATCTAGCAATTAAGTTGCGCGTCGGTCGTCTCGCTCAGAGGCGTTCACTCCACTTGGCGTAAACGAGATGCGCTTAGCAGCTGGCTAGGCGCTGCGAACCTGGACGACACAACGTGATGAGAATTTTGCCTCCTACAGATTTTTTTGCCAACCAGAAAATAATGTCGCTCAGCAGCTGAATACCACCATCTGTGATCCTTAGGAAAGTTCCGTGGTTTCTTTGGCCGCAGCTTGATGTCCAAATTAGCTGTTGTTGTAGCATTCATTCGGGGCTTGCGGTGTAAGAAGTGTAGACAGTTACTGAGAACCACACGCTTAAAACATACAAGCTTGCTTAAATTTTACGGGCTGCTGCATGGTTGTTTATTACTTGCGTTGTTGCGCTGCAGTCTATGTTCGGCTTCGATTGCGAATGATTAGAAATGTGAGATGCTGTTATTGTAGTAGGGTGTGTCGCTGATTCTGGCGTTTTTTACTCTGCAACGTTCATCATCTGTCTGGCTGTTTGTTTTTGTTATTTGGTGGTTTTGCTGGTGAGTCCGCAGTATGGAATATTATTACACCACTGCAAGTCAAAGCTTACCTGCATTCCAGTCCCATCTAGCGATAGGCAAGCATATGGTGAGTTATTACACCTGATTGCTTTTCAGAGCCGTGCTGGTGGCTGATTTAGTAGATCTAACCTGAAGTTTTGAATGCGCAGTTTTTCTTCACAGTAGTGTAGTGTAGTTTAGTTAGTTGCAACCCCGCACAGCTATAGAACTCTGCGATGCCCTTTACCATCTTGTTGCTGGGTTATTACAGTTGTTGTTTTCCTGGCGGTGTGTAGAAAAGTCACAACCCACTCCACACTCCGCTGCAAATCTTATTCTTTTTGTGCGAGGAAAAAAAACGCTGATTGTGCGGAGCATGAAGCAGTAAGCAGTTTCATTGGCATTTGTTGTACAATTACTGCGTATTTTGTTCAATTTCGTGAAACTCTTATGCCTAAGATATTAACACCTACCCATTTGCAATTTGTTTGAGCAGTTTGATGCAAACCTAGCGTATGTGGTGTTGCACTCAGGCTTAGCTTCCACGTAGGGTGAAGGTGGCAGCAGTCCTGCTTTTGCGATGTTGCTTCACAGCGCAAGTGTGTTTTAAGCACCGTATCCTTAGATGGTGTCACCAGAGAACAATTTCATTTGTGTTTGTTGGTATGACCAGCAATGACAAACGGGCTTTTTGACTGTCCAACGCAGAGGGACAGCCAGTGTGTTGCGACTTGGGCGTCACGAAATGTTTGTCGTGTTTTACTCGCGATGCTCTTTGTTGCTCGTTTTCTCGGCTGCTTGTTTGCCTGAAAGACGATGGTCCAGGTCGTGTTAAGGTGCCGCGTTATCTCATGCTTTTAGGACAACTCATGGCCTAATGCTGCGAAATCGCTACCTCGTCCCGGCCGGTGCGAACAGAAAATTTCTCACTGTCTTCAGACGCGCTGCCATTGGCACCGCCTTTGAAGGTTGCAAAGGCAGGTGCTCCCTCAGCCACTGCGAGCTTTCGAGCGGTCGTATCATGGCACGGGCATTCACTGCGGCCCGGCATGATTTGAATAATGACGATCGCTTCCATAATTTCTTCTCTTTAAGGTTGAGGGTCGAGTCTTTACGTTCAAAATTTTTTGCGGGTGTCTCTCCCTATGCTGGGTTTCTTTGCGATGACCTTGTCAGTGAGACAGCATGCATCTCAGCTCGTGGCGGTGGAAATGAGTAGGCCGTTTGAACGGTTGATGTGTCATTTGTAATTGTAGTAAACCGTCTTGACCGACCGACGACGCCTCAACTATTTTTAGCCGTTTCTTTATCACCGCTATCGTTTCTGTGCGAATTTCGATATCAAGGGAGCTAGAGCGTAAAAAATGCGGTATTGCGTCTGGGCCTACTCGTTCAAGCTGTAAAAGGCTGCTCTGGTTCTTTTGAAAACCCGGCGCGCGCCATTTGCGATCGCAAAGCATGTGTGCTGTTGACTTGTTTTGCGAAGGTCCCTGTTCTTTATTAATGGCCGTGGCGTTGAACTTAAAATAGTTTTGGTGGTTTGTGCATTATCATACAAGACCAGTGGCTGAAGCTAAGATGTAAACAGTTGTGAAAATCGGGATGAAAAGGCACAAAGGTCACAAGTTAAAATTCTCGTAGACGGTGACAGTTAGGTAAAATGAGGAACTGTTGTTTGAGTTGAAGGCAGTTTTCCGTTTGTTTTGATGACTTAACGGTCGAGATTCCGGGGTTGGTCACCTGACGCATACACTTGTTTATGTGGCTCTGACTGATAACCGAGCAAGTGGGAAACAATGGACGAACTGATAAAACTAATAATCTCACCCAGCGTAAAACTTCGCTGTAAAAATTCATCCACAGCAACTCGGAATTCGTCCTGTCGGAGTTCACTTGAATCTTTTCGCAGACTTGTTTGCACTTCAAAGCGGAAAAAGCACCTTAGTTGTCTTTGGACTGCAGCAAGCGTCATAAAAAAAGTTCTGCTTTCGGTGTTTACCGGTCGAAGGGTGTCAGCTGCAGAGACAGAATTTAAGTGCAAGTTTCGACAACAATCTTACATGTCCAGACACGCCCGGTGTCAAGCGAAATTTCTGATCTCTGGTAAATTTCTGACCTATCATTGTTTGTCAGTTATTTTGCTTCTCAGAGTAAAGGAATAAAGTTTGGCGATTGCTTTTTTGATGCGTGTTGTGTAAATTAAAACTTTTTGGCTAGATGTCAGATACCCAAAAACTACTGAAAAATATTGGACTTAGTCCTAGACCTCAATTATTTTTCTTTTTCTAACCGTAACCCAACACACTTAACTAAACACCAAACCCTAAGCCTTCATCAGTTTTCTCAGCGTATTTGACAGGTAGAATATTACTCTGCATGCGCACATGGCGTGAAGTCAGAAATTTCGCTAGACAGCGGTCTTGTGCTGGTCATGCAGGAGAGTTCATATTTGCCGGCTTTTGCGTGAAGTTTGTCAGTCGCCGGATGATATTCACAATGCATTTGATAAAAATGACATCAAAATGATTTNGAACCACTATATTTTCCACAACATGTTTTCGCGTGCGAACGTGTGGTTAAGAAACTGATACGCAAAGTCGATGAAGTAGAAACGTTTTTTTGTTGTTGTGTTGTTATGCATCGCAGGTAGGCGACCGGAAACAGCTGCTAATTCGGCTTAATATCTTGCAGTAGATCATGATCAGGGTACTGTGCTTTCACTCTTTGCTAATGACGAAGGTAAACTACGTGAGAACGCGCGTACTGAAGTTCTACGCAAACTGTGTTCTCAACGTGCAGATCGGGGATTTCCATGCTTCACAGCATGCTCACAATTTCCACGCGATTTACAAACAAGTTTGTTTGGCTCGTGCGTACTTCATTGTCAATGTACAGGTGAAGCCTGTAATTTTTTTATGGAGTGCTTGCTGAAACGACTACGTGCAGCTGATAGGCGAAACAACTAAGGTTGTGAAGAGAAGCTGTTTACATTTTTTCAAAGCTACCCGAGACATAAAAAGTCATAACCTGTTTGTTCCTCAGTTCTTTGGCGCGATAAATTCATCAACCAAAATGCTTTCCAATTAGGAGTCAGTAAATGTTCATTTCTCCTGGATGGCGGTTTGCATTGCATCGTTAACTCTTTGTTCCGCTTCTTTGCTCCTTTGAAACGCGAAGTACCTTCGTCATGAGTTTGAGCATGCACAGCAGTCATCTACTCTTCTGGAGAAATGAATCGTCATAGGTTTTGAGGGGAGATCGGTTGACAGTGGCACCAAAAGAGGTGAACTTAATCGATACCGACCTGCGGTGCTATCCACTTGTCGCATTTGTGCCCAGTCAGGCAGAACCGGCGTTTGTCCCGCCAGCTATCAAGTAAATTCCGTCGCTCAGTTCCGTCGTGACGCATGGAGTCTGTAGTGTCTTGTTGCAATGTAGCGTGGCTGCTGTGAACACGGTATTGTTTTTGTTCCTGTGCGTTGTGTTCCTTTCGAGTAATTATTCCTATGGCCTGTGGAAGACTTTTCTCAAAACTTACGCTGCCCTTATCGTGTTTTGTAGAAGGCCGTGTTGTGCGCAACGCTGCGATGGTTAGCCTTCCACTGCTGTAGCTGAAAGGTACCAGACGCTTCGTTAAAATGCCAGCAAGAAGTTTGACAAAACTGTTGCTTATTTAGTCAGGCATACGATTGGCTCGTATTCGCAGAGTAAAACTTGTTTCGTCGCTTGTACTAATGCGCCAATGCGACACGTGTTTTTACTGCTGTTTTTGGTGAAATGGTTGTGTAAGTGGTCAGTCAGTTTCCAAGTGTTGTGTCCAGCATAAGAGGCCAGTTTTTCTCGAAAAACTGTAGGATTCCAACAGTTGGATTGTTAAAATCGTTTAGCTGAGCTAGCGCAAGCTGTGGATCACCACTTCGAAGCACAGGCGAGGTCGTACATGCAGGCGCGGCTCTCGTGCAGTGGGAGCTGCTTAAGGCTCGTCGTCTTCCTCCTATCTAGCACATTAATTAAGTCTGAAGCGCTTCTGGATAAACATAAGGTTATTTTATTAGTGCATCGATCATGTTCACCCTGCACACCTGCTTTTATGTGCAACGTGTTGAACTTTTGCGCAATAAAATCACATTTACATAGGCCGAAATTGTGTTTTTAGGCGCTCTGGCTTGCTAAGTAAAAGAAATGTCTGCTTCTCAAATGCCGAAACCTTCTATCGGTAGCACTGCCACGTATTCGTGCAAGTTTTTTGTGTGTTGCATTAAAAGTCAATGGCTTTGGTCGAGGCGATGATTTCACGTAAGCTTGTCGATGAACATTTCATTTCTTTTAGTAGTATGATTCCTTCGCGTTTCAGATCAATTGTGGCAGAAACGAAACTACAAACGGCTGTAAATAGTACGAGAGATTTATACAAAAGTTAATGTTAGCAACGGGGCAATGCAGTCGCGCAGTTCTATGTTGCCTACTGCGATTAATTGCGAAATCTAATTAGTCCAGTCATGTAAATCGTATTTACTGTCTTCGAAACAGGCTAATTTTGATCTGGTACAGGACACATCTGCAGCGTTGGTGATAAACTGTGCAGCGATCCAGTGCTTTTTGCTTTGTGTGTGTGTGCAGCACGTTAAAGACCAACACTATTCTTCTTCCACGCGACCTGTGCAAGCGACAGCTGACGGCTGAGCGGCAGTCTGTTTACGTAATTAGTACGTGCGTGTACTTGGTCGCCGCTCCGAGACGCTTCGCCGGACGTGTCACCTGTTGCTTGCACAGTAATTGGAATGCTGTGGCTGTGCAGCAGTCGCATCGCGGTGCCTCCCGCTATTGCACTGGCTAAACGAGCATGGGAATTTCAAACGCAAGTGATGGCACCCCGGTGCGAAATTGGGTATCTCGTGCCTTGATGGAGTGGAAATTAAATGTACTCAATCAAAATTCCAGCGCGTTTCCCGCAAAGCGTGTGGTGCATTGTTACCGTGGTCCCACGACTGGTGTCATTCACAGTTGTTGTCACAAACACGATACACAGCGTCGTTGCTTCGGGCAAGCCGAATTAGAAAGGAAGTCTGGTTTGTGTGCATTTTCCTAAATTCTTCCGACTGCAGCAGCTATGCTGGAGGGTTTTTGGGTTCTAGTCAGTGTTTGCAACAATTTTGGCCTTAACCTTTTCATCATGTCGTGTGACTGTTATCCATTTCGACTTAAGTTGAGCATCGAATGGCATTCTACTTTGGGCCAAGCTTCGAAGGACATTTTCTTTTGACAGTTTTTATTATACATCACAGAAAAACATCTTACTGTGGCAGGCGAAGTGGTGTTTGCTGTAGAGCAACATCTTAAAAGACCACAATAACATTGTTTTCGCGTGGTTTGCAAAAATGCTGTTCCGTGAGAGTGCTTGACACTGTGGAGATTTCGAGAAAAACAGTTTAATCACTTTTGCAATAGTTATCTATGTTAGAAATTCATTTCGATCGAAGATCCCGTTGGTTAATACGCGTTGAGCAAATTGGCTCAAGGTTTGTTGTGAGCCTGTTACGAGAGTTTAATTTCAAAATGAAACAAATTTTACAACATGTTTTTATTTGCCTCAGGGTCAAGTTTTCCCGTGAGACAAATAAACAACAATTATTTTCCTTCCATGACCGCAGAGTCATCGAGGCACATGGTCATCGTTTTATTTCGCTAGTATTCATGTAGATTGTATATCCGCAGACTAACGTCTACCAGAGTTTCGTCGAGTAGACCTGGAAAAACTACAATTAGCCGTTTGATCGTTCAGTCGCAAGTGAATTGTTGCTACTGTAGTTTAGTCGCAATGAATAATTGCTGTTGTAGTTCATAAACATGTACTAGTGCTGGACATTTGCATGCGTGGCAATGCCAACTACGAAAAAGCGAAGAGAACATGTTACCCGGGTTGTATGCATGCCAAGTGGTGTATTGTGTGTTCTTTCGAGGCAGTTTTTTATGAACAGTTGGTATAGCTGATATCAATAACAATAATCGAGGTAACTATCTGGAAGTAAGCGCTGTTTTTTTTAATAAATGGTATAAATGAAGTAACAAAACCTGTTTATAGTCACTTGGTGGTCGTATTGCTAGAATAAAAACTTGTGGTTGTTTGAGTGAAACAATTTTTCTGGGGCGAAAGTGAGCGTTTTAAGTCAAAAGCAGCAATGCTTGAACTGAAGCTTCTGCTTCACATACTCCCGGCTTGCATTCTCTGTTACTGGTTTAGAAGGGCATTGCGCACTCCACTTTATACGGCGCATGCTGATCAGGTCATCACGCCAAATCAAATTCGGTAACTTTCACCACTGTCGCCAGGCTTCACCGTAAAATCTGGGGTGTGTTGCAGTTGCCATCAGTTTTGTGATAGCAAGGCCGCAGCGAGATCTGGATTTTCAAGGAAAACGCACTGTCGACCAGTTTGGTATTTAGTGCTGGGCTGATGAAAGTGTGTGGCTGCTGACTTCGATCGCTAAAACTGGCTTGGTCGGTTGTAATCGTGTCTTTCCGTTTGTTTAGTGCGGATCCTGTTTTTTTAACCACGACAGTGCACAGTGTAGGAACCTAAACAAGGCTGATTTCCTCCGACTTACAATCACTTGTTGGTTTGTCTCGGAAATTCTGCATGTTACGTTTATCGATGCTATCTGGAGCCGGGCCACGACCCTGCCGGGTTGGATTTTTATCTTGAGTCTGATCGAATGATTGGAATCTGCTCCTTGCCTTTGACAGATGTTGGCTGGGTTAAAGAAATACGCAGAAATCTCCTGTTTGCTCGGCTCAGCGCGTGCGTGCGCATTCTTGCTTTGCCCTTGTCGTTTACTAAAATCTGCTCGAGCGACCACGCCGCGCGGCTTGCTGAAAAGACTTTGTTTCCTTTGATGCGTTTAAATAACAGCGCGGATTAGAAAATGTCTGCTGATTAGATTGATGTCAGTGTCACTGCCGTGTGTCAACAAACACGTGGCACAGGCGCCCTTAGCAAGAACAATGCAACCAGCAAGCCCTGTGAATGAAAAAGTTTTTATTTCGAGTGTTCCTATATGACTCAGAGTTAGACAGCACCGCGCACCTCGTAAAAGAGGCACCGACTTAAGGCAGAGTACTTTGTGTTTACCGTCTGCGAAATTTTGAACCTACGTCACTTTTTTCGTCGTCGTTTCGCTGCTGGCCACTTCGCATCTAGCCCAACAATGTTAAACTCTGAAGTCTCCTTGATCAGCTGAAAGCCTGGAGCAGTCGTACTGAAGTGCAAGGTCTGGCCTTCACGGATGTTGTATTGCATGTGGTAGCAGACCATTATGGGTTTGCCTTCGGTATGTCGTGTTTCACGAGCTCTGAAGCGTGGAGATATGTGTTGTCTCGACAAACTATGAAGTTCGTCACGCGACGTTGAAATCATTGAATGACACACGTCTGCTGTGACTAGCGGTCAGATGCTCTGGCCAGTATTGTGCTTGTACATGGTTGCTGGAGCAACACTTACGTCGTGACGTCAGTTGAATTGAAATTCACGTAGGGTTTGTATTTCGCGGAGAACCTAATTAGCGAGCAGGATCTGGCAGAACTTAGCTATTCGTGAAGAAGTTGAAGACCGTACATAAAGAAACCTTTGAGCAGTACGTCCTAAGGTTGTTGCATACAATCGTAGGTGTCAGGCTAGATTTTTCTTCTTGTATCAGGGAGAATATCGTGGAGTAATTCACGCACAAGTTATGAAGCAGTTTAGATGAAATGAGTGTGCAGGGCTCTCACAAATGCAACTCCAAAAATCCCTAGAACAGTACCAAAACATCACTAAAATCCCTAAATCTGTTGCAGTGCAGCATAAAATCGGAGTGCGAATGATAAATGTCAAAAATAGAACCAAATATCATTTGCAAAACAAACTGAAATAGTTCATTACACACATTTTCATACTTTTCCGAAAATCCCCAAATCCCTGAAAGGGCTCAAAAGCTCCAATCTAGGGACAAAATCCCTAAAAGTGAGAGCACTGTGAGTGTGAGAATGTAGCTGTCACGCCAGAAGTCCAGTTGTTAGCTTTTGTCAAGAGTTGGGTAGATCACTGGCACTTTTTTCCCTTTGAATCACATGGACTCAGGTGCTGAATAATCCAAAACATCTATGCATTTCTATAGTTGTGATGGTGGCTGTAATGTAATGGAATTGTTACAAACTACTTCATTTTTATGAAGAGTAAAAATGTCAACTTTCTCTCTAATTCCAGTTTTGGCGGCGTGTGGTATATTCTTGTCATTGTAGTTAAACACCAGAATCTCATTTTATTATTGCAATATCACAAAATTAGTTACAAATGTGAAGTGAGGCGATGGTTTTATGATTATTTGACAAGCGATTTGGAAGTAAAAGTGCTTAAGACAAACAGGCTCACCAGCAAAGGGCTTTTGATTAACGAATGTAAAGTTACGAATGGTGTGGCAGTATATCTTTCAGCCTGATTTACTGATGCTCGTTATTCGAGCGGTGAAGCTGGAAGCGCTGTTTTTTACGTTGCTCGGTGGATTAGACAGTATGTCATCCAAAACCGCCGTTACTTCATCATTCCCATGACGTAATCGTGTTTCTGAATTGGGTTAATGTTTGACGTGGCGTTGTGTTCCAAATTCCACTGCCACGAACACTGGCTCAGCTTTGTTTACTTACGAAACCACACATATCTATAGAAATATGCTATGATGCTTTGCACCCTAAAGCCGCAAGAAAACTCTGTTGGCCCAATGTTCTTTCTGCTTCACCGCGCGCTAGATTTTCTGCTCGGGCATTTTTATTTTGGCAGGTCTCTTGCTTACGCTTTTTGTTGAAACGGTTGTACAGGGTTTGGAAATCGTTCTTATAAAAGCCAATGTTGATATTATTTACGAATTGACGTATAGAAGTGTGCATGTGCAAGCCTAGTAGCTGCAATTTATTCAACAGCTGGAAAATGGCGTGCTTTGTGTCAGTCTCGTTTCAGCTTAGATGAGTGATTCTAGAACGAGGCAAGCTAACTACCGGATTCGGTGAGGGTTGCCAAGATTTTGGTAACTTGCACTGCAAGTAATTTGTGGTTCAAAGACAGATTGTTCCAAAATGGGCAGTCTTGAAGTCACAGATTGGAGTGCCTCCGTACTCAAGTCACTCGTTTCACAGAAGTCGCTGATGCCAAAAAATCGTTTTGACTTGCTTGGCAATCAGTTTCCAGTTAAAATGCGATGTCCTTGGTGCAAACTTCGGTGCAGTGTAGTCATGTAAAATGAATTTCCTCTCAATTTCTAATAACTTGTGTTAAATAAGATTAAAATTGAAAGACAGTAGCCACGTTGCAACTAGTTGAGCACGGGAATTTGTGATGTGACGCCTGAGAAACCGATTTAATCTTTCTTTGCTTATACAGTACTGCATTCCTTCCCTAAGGCTTGTACAGTGGTATGCTGCTGTAGACAGTGTCATGACATCAAGGCAACCACATCTGTGAGTCGTGATTTGATCTTTACATTAAAAAAACAAGGCATTGCCTATTTTTTGCTGAGGTTGATTGATGTCCTATAGTGTGGATCACGTGCCTGTCTTTACAATTTGTGCGCTTTGGCGCAATGTCTGTAGAATGTCAGAGAATTGAAGCTCGTTTTGTGGCGTCGACAACACGACAGCCGTCGCTGATGTTCGATCGTGCCCCTGGGTCAGGTTTACGATGTGCAAATCATACGGAGACTTTTCAACTCAACTGCTTTGTCAGTGATTTCGTTTAGTTGCGTGAATTGCTATTCTTGTGCTTTATCTCAGTCAGTTGCTTCGCATCCCTGTATTGTCAGGTTAGCAAAGTGTCATATTTCTGGAATTTTAGTAAATTCCTTTGGATTCATTCCTGTCCAGTCTTGGTATGTTGTGTTTTCCCCAATGAGACGAGTCTCATTTGCAATCGACTTGGTTCGAAGTGATTAATAATGGGTCATGGTTTTGTTGCGAGTGACCCTGAGCTAGTGCTATGAATCGTATCGCAATTTAAAAATCTGCTTTCGTCTCACGTTAAGGATGCTGTGCATTGCTGTTACTTCAACTAGAGCAGACCTTAAACCCATCGCTTCCACTACAACAGCACCCCCGCATTATTTGTGATTTCGAAATTGCAGATTGGATTATTGGTTTTGTGTAAATGGTCATAGGTTACGAGCCGTCGAGGCATGTTGTGCATCACGTGATTGTAAACAGGCATTGTCGTCCCGCGATCCTATCACGTTTACTTTCCTAACCCCTTGTTCGCGATTGTTTTCGTCTTTTTACGGAGAAACGTTAAACTTACCGAGCTGTTGACCGAGTGCAACTTGATAGCGGCCACGAACCTGTGACAAAAAAGTGGAGTTGGTTGAGTTTCTTTCAGCGTGACGTTCGTGACTCTCTAGGGATGATGCCTTGTGCTAGCCTGGAAGACAGGTGTCGAAATACTTAACCTGGAGTGTTCTTTGACGGTGGCTCGTAGCGAGGACGGTGATTGAAAATTGCATGAGTCTGGGTTGGGCTGAATCGTTTTCGAATTTCAGCAGATGTTTTAGATAGCTAAGCACCGGAACCGTCAAGCGAATGGGTTTCCCTTTGTTTCAAGTCAAATGCGCCATGTTTTGCTGTTAACTCAATGCAGGAAGAAAAGGATGTGTTTATTTCGTTAGTGATAGTTCTGCATTTAAGCTGCGTAGATTGTTCCAACGGAAAGCTTAAAGTGTCGGTTTTCGTGGGCAACAGACACTCCGTAAAACCTTGAAAAAGGAAAAAAAGTAAAATTAACTCGTTGAACCTGGTCGATGTTGCTGGATAACAAGTGACGTATCAATTGTTACAGTGACGTTGAGGGTACGTTATCCATGTCATTCTTGAGATTGTTTAACTGATCGGTGAGAGTTGGTTGGAGTGTGCAACTGATTCTTGTGCTGCGTTACTTAACATTTCAGTCGCGTATGACAGGTGCTATAGAAATAACTGCCTTGTCGGAATAAAGACAAGCCTCATCTTCAAACTGGTCGGAATATTCAAGTACGCACTGTCCTCCGGTATTCTAATCGGATTGAAAAGACTTGTATTGTCTGCAGATTTTAGTGAACATGCTCCTAGCGAACCATGCTGTCGGGTTTCTTGGCTATACATTTGTGATTGACGAAATCAAACCTTGTCACGGCTCGTCTGAGGTGGATGTCGAACTTAGCTGGTGATGGAAAGGTTTTAGTTTGTGAGGTGTGCTAGCGGGCGACCGAACCTTGTTTTGTTCACCGAAAATATCTTTCATTGTTTTTTTCCACCGAAAATATCTCTCGATCATCTGCTGCAGACGGCAGAGCTGAACGAATAAGGTTATTTTGACAAAGTCGCGATTCTAATATATGAAAACAAGTTTTGTGGACACGCTTCATTTTAGAACTTGGCAAATGTACAGACTTTACGGGCAAATGTGCAGACTGACTTGAATATATTATATATATCAGCTACGTCCTAGTAACGGAAAGAAAGTACTAAATCAAGATTCGTTATTGAAACGGAAAAAGTCGCATTTTGAGAGGCAAAACTTTGCAACGTACGTTGCATGAAAACCCGTCCTAGTGTTTAGAATGTATGGGACAACCATTGCTTAGGCTTTCTTCAATCCGATCCACATAGAATATTCAACACAACTGGATAATGATGAGACAGATTGTTTGGTGCGCATATCTGGAAGACAATAAAACGTTTACGGTGCTTGTGGGTTTCCCAACCGAAATGAGTAGGTTCGTTTACTTGCGTGATTCGCGTCTCATTAGACAAAACGAAAAAAGTGTTCATTGTACCCAAACGTGCTGTCCAAATGATATGAGAAACGCATCGCAAGTTCCCGGTCACGTGATTTGGTGATCGTAAAATGTGCTTTTTTGTCTGTTTAGGTCGTTTTGTTTTGTTTGTAAATTTATTATTCATGAACATCTGCCCCGGCGAGGTCTTCTCGATTGCCGTCGCTGCGAAACTTCCCGTAAGTGATTCGCGGTGCACAAAGTTAGCGGCCTGAAACAAGCGCATTGTTCTCGTTAAGTCTTATTGTTGTCTATTCCAGGGCTCGGGACAAAGGCATACCGATTGAGCGGCCGCGCTCATGGCACGCATCTAAGTACCCAGATACGGACATTGAAGCAAGCAACTTGTACGGGGACCGTCGCAACATGAGGTCACCCGGTGGACTGTATCCCGGCAGTCCAGCGTCTCAGGCGCGCTACCACCATCATCAGCAGCTGCTGCAAGGCAAGCAGCGTCGATCTAAGGGCTGGACAGACTCCGGGGACCTGAAGTCAGCTTATCACGGCGACGTCAACGGATCGAAAGACTCGCTTATATCTGGAGGCTCGCAACACTCGTACAGGAGCAACAGGCTGAGCGTTTCCAGTTCGCGGAGCTCCGGCACGATGTCCAGTTCCCGGGGAAGCTTGGACAATCTAGCGGACAGCAGCACGCCCTACCGGACAGGCCCGGACGGGTACTCGCAAATCTACATGAGCAACAGCAACAAACAGAAACTTGCGTCGCCGTCGAAGCCGTTCGCTGGCATTGTGAACCAAAACAAACACATATTCGAGAGGCTGTCGCACGAGCCTGGAAGCGGCGCGACAGGCGACAATCACCGTCAATACACCCGGGGCTCTCGCGAAGACCTGGAAAAGATTAGCCGCGTGCGTCGGACTCCATCGGACGATGCGGACCGTCCACCTGGGCGGGAAAACAGCCGCAGTCCTCCATACCAAATCGTTCCGAACAGCGACAGATCTTCTCTTTCTCCGCCGCTCGCCAAACCTGGTTCGTCAAATAGGACGCAAGAGGGCAATGGTGGCGACAGCCATCATTACAAATTATCCAGCGCGAACATCGTGAAGAGTAACTTGGAGGGGCGACGTCACGATCCGAGAGTGCCGGACCCTCCGCTTCGGGACAGCTCGAGCGTACAAGCAGTTAAGAATTATCATACGCGCTCCTCCAGCGGGAACTCCCAGGTACGCAAACGAAAAAAGCTTCTACCATCTTCCTATGTCCTTTTGAGAAACTTTACACCAACTTCTAGTTTTTGGAAGAGTTTGGAAAAGTTTTTTTTTCACAGGAGTGTACTAAGTGAACTTCATAGTTTATGAATTGGCTAGCAAGTGTACCTTACCTTTTAGCAGTGTTATCATCTAAATCGGAGACTTAGGTTTAACAGTAAACAGGCCAAGGCAGCGAAATAAGTCCCTTCATGAGATATCAACTTCTGGTGAAAAACAGCGTATGCGGAATAGCAAGGCAACAAGTAATTAGTCTGTCTTCCGCAGGTACACCTACTAGCATAACCTCGGGGGTGAATATAAACAGCTTAACTCGCCGAGACGTCAAATGAGTACCTTAGCTTCCGCACCCAGTGATGTCTTGCGTCTGATTTTTTGTTACGCGAAAGTAACTGGATGAACCTTTCAAAATGTTGAACCAGTCATTGGATTAGCAGCTAATGTTTATTCTATGTTTCTCCTAGCTGTTTCATATGGATAGTGTTATTGTTTGTTACACTTTATTTCATTTTGGTAAGGTTTACATCTGGCAAAAATTAGATTGCAGGCTTGCTAACAAGTCAGCAGCAAAATTAAGAAGATATTTATTTTGCCCGATGTCTCACACGAGTTCTATGAAAGCCGGCTGTACTTTTACCGACGCGTTGAACCATTGCCCTTTCCACGCAGGATGAATTCCATCGCTATTCGACATCGCCTGATCGCGTTGTCTCCAAGTTAACCATTTCCGCGCCAGCTCTGCCAAGTTCTCGACATAAGAACGACCAGCCATCTCAGGAGCCCGCCTCGTCCCGGTCGTCGTTTGGTAAAAGCGGCGAAAGCGCAACTGCACGCTCCGGAACCAGACAGGAGCGCGTCTTCGGGGTCATGTCGGTCGGCAACTCTACTAACGTGGTGGCAACCAGCGTGACGGTGTCTCCTAAGCCGAACGACCTCGATCGCGTTGTTTCTTCGGACTTGCGCCAGAAGCCTTCCTCCTCCTCACCG
>JGI24021J15306_10004876_pt1 | contig 15763 bp, 11 predicted proteins | sample Ectturendosymbi1_FD_15306 | JGI IMG/M metagenome (IMG submission 15306)
AATTTCCTTCTTTCTTTATAAATATTGTTTCTGGTTCTTCTAGAGACAAACCTAACAATAATGTTGGGGGTCTTGTTTGTTTTTGATTTACCCAGTTCTCACATCTCTACTTATGACCAAAAGTAGTGCAGAAATATGTGACAGTCATCCGATCTTACACCCTAGGAGACTCTGAAGGGGTTTATTTGCAAAAGAGTTTTCATTGTGAATAAATGAGAATTGCAAAAAACAAAACTTCCCAGGTTTTCGATTCTTGGAAACACACAAGTTATGACCTTTCATGAAGGTTCCTTACTGCACAGTGTGTAGAGAGAAGGACACCTCAACACTACCCAAGTTGCAAAACCAGGATTGAACGAGAATGGCAACAAGGATTCATGCAGCAATTGCAACGTCACCCTGATGAACCACATTCTGGAAATGTAGAACCAGCCAGCAACCATTCTGATACAAACTCTAAAAATAGTGAACTTTCTTCAGGAAAAAGAACAGCAAAAATACTGAAACTATCTCTGATCATCTGCCCAATATTTCTCACATCTCTACTTACGACCAAAATTTTCCTGCCATAATAAATAATGATCATCAATCGGATGAAATTTTTTCAACTTCATCTGGACTCTGAAGGAAAAAGAAAAACAAAATAAAAAAACTTACCCCCTGCTGCAAAGAAACTCTTAGAGGAGATACCCAATATGCCTGTATGCGGACACAATTGCATCAAATGCGTCTGTACGAACTGGTACAAAAGAGACGATATGCTCAACAATAAACAGCGCTTCAAGCTGAGTTGTTAAGTTATTTCAAACTGTTAATGTGACTGTATCATCATCATCATATCCCCAGTAGAATCTTTTACTTGTGAATGTGGAAACTGTCATGAGGGAGAGACAGATTGATCTTGCCACATCCCTACCAATATTATTCCTGTAAAATAGTACCCCCAAAATACTTAGTGCATATGTTCAGTGTAAGTGGCATCAAAAACACCTTAAAACACAATTTAATTTTTATTGACCTGTTGTCCTCTCAAACTGCCCTTATACTTTCGTATGGCACACATAGCTCTCCTAACCTTAAAGAAAAATTTATCTCTGAATACCATTGTGGGCAATGCATCTTTCATTCACCACCACTCACCACTTCAGTTGGTGGTGTAGCCATTCATGTTATGTTGCCAAATATTATTTTATCTAATATTGTCTGCCACTGAGGGACGCGCCCTTGCAGCTGATGTTTCGTGTGTTAATTTTATGATTCGTGTCATTAATATATATGCTCCATCTTCCCCAATTCCCTATAACAAATTGCACACCTTCTTTAATAATCTTTACCCCTACCTATCCCCTAAACTCCCCAGTATCTTAGTTGGCGACTTCAACTTTGTTGAAAACCCATAAATAGATTATCTTCCCCAACCTAAATGCCATAGTTTCTCAACCTTATCTCAGCTAATAAGTGCTTTTCAACTAAATAATGCTTTTCGAATGCTCACACCCAACGATTAGACTTTCACCCACATCATCAATATGTAAAACCAACATCATCAACCTCACATTGTTCAACGGTCTTGAGAGACTTATAAATTCTTTGTTTCTTTAGATTTCCAAAAATGAATAACAATTACATCTATGAATTACATGATGAATATAGCCTACCGTATAATGATAAAGAAAACACCCTTCGCATAACTGAACAGTATTACCAAAATTTATATGGACAGTTCATCACACCTGAAGAAAATATGAAACCCTTTTTGAATACACAAATTAATACCTTAACCTCTGAAAATACTACAGAATTAGGTGAAGAAATAAATAAAAAAGAACTTCTAACCTCTATCAAATCTTTAAAACACGGGAAAACACCTGGCTTGGATGGCCTGAGTATTGAGTTCTATGTTGAATTTTGGAAAGCCATTCGCACCCCATTAACTAATGCCCTAAATTATGCCTACACCACAGGCAATACAACTCATGCCTTTACAAAAAGTGTCATTGCCCTAATTTACAAAAAAGGAGATCCATCTATTATAAGCAATTACAGACCTATTGCACTACTTCACACTGATTTTGAAATTCTCTAAAAGTTATTCAACTTGCGTCTTAAACCTCACCTTTTATTCTTACTTTACCCACACCAATATGTAAAACCAACATCGTCAACCTCACACTGTTCCGTGGTCTTGAAAGACTTGTATCATTATGCAAAATGTAAAAAAACAAATTCTTTCTTTGTTTCTTTAGATTTCAAAAAGGCATTCAACTCAATTTCTTGTAACTGGCTCATTAAGTTACTTCACAAACTTAATTTTCCTCATGCCATTTTCCTCATACTTTTATAAATTGCACAGCATCAATTAAAAATGTGACCTTCACCATATTAGTAAGCGGTGTCTAAACTGAACCTTCTTTCATTAATCGAGGTGTCCATCAAGGAGACTCCCTCAGTCTAACTCTCTTCACATTAGCAATTAACCCCTTACTTGAATACATCAACATTAAGAGAAATCACCCCTCAGCCTACTCCCCTAAAACACACAATCTATAATTGCATATGCTGATGACCTCACCCTGTCAGTAACAAGCCAATCATCCCTTACCAAATGCTTTGATATCTTATATAAATTCGACCAAATCCCTGGACTATCATTGAACCCCAAAAAGTCACACGGCCTTTATTGTGTCTCCTCACCCAATTTAAGTGACATTCCTATTAAAATATAGCCCAACACCTATATTGCCCCCCTTAATATTCTCATAGGGCAACCCACTTCTATAACCAACTAATGGAAAACAAGATTACAAAATCTACAAACAAAATCATGACAGCTTCAAAATACATACTGTTGCGATCGGAAATCCCGAGCGGTATGTGCGCAAAGCTTCGCACCATGGCAGCAAGCAACAACAGAGATCATGTTTGCAATCTCTCTTACTATTGCTTGCTCGTGCTACATATATAATGGTGTTATTCTTCATGCACATCTCGTTCGTGGTGAATCACACAATCAATGCAACACCACTGGAGAGGTTGCAACAATACCACACTTTCAAAACAAAATCAATAATTAGTAAAACACAGCTATGCCATGTATAACTCAGCTGGCTAATACTTGCCCCATATCTGACAACTATAGAAATACGATCAATGAGACCATAAGTCTCTTAATTTTAGAATCTATTCATTGGCCTTACCCACTGATGCACTTGCCAAACCATTACAACAGGGTGGTTTATCAGTTGCTGCTACACTTTTTATGCTGACCTATTTTACATAAAACCCATTATAACTTACCTAAAATGCCGCAATCTTAACATACCCATGCCTCAATGCTGAACCCTTTTGGAATACAACATATGACTTAATTTGTCTTCCTTGTTCAAATTACCAACATTAAATAATCTGCCACATGCAACAACCCTGTCAAATTACTACAAGGTCATCTTCTTTCATATGAGCAGCGACCCTCAAGCGATCCCTGCAAGTCGGTCCAACCAACAAACACCCTCTGGGCCGGGAGACACCTAGTCGTCTAGGGAGATTGGTGGCCGCAGGGCTTTGCAATGATAAATAATGTGGTGTATTGTTTGATTTGCTTCCTTGCATATGCACGAGGCTGTCTGTTTCAGTCCCCATCTTTGGAAACCGCTACAAGGTCATGATGACCCTACTACAAAAATATGACTTACACACACAAGAATTGCACAAAAACTTAATCAAACCCTAATATGATTTAATAATTTAACAAGAGCATGTGTTACCCACTGGAACCCCTTCACTTGGAATACCCCCAACCTAATGGAACTGGATACTTCATGATATCATTCCACATTATCTTAGAAACTTCAACTATAAATCGGTGCATAACATTTTACGTATAGCTTCCAAATTCAGTGCTTTCTGACTTGACTCCAATACCTTATGCCCGGTTTGTCGCAAAAGATATGAAACGAACGTGCACCTATTTCACCAATGTTCAACCATACAACCACTTAAGTTTGTAAATCATATCTGTTATAGTTGTAGTAATAATACAACAGATTGTTTCTTGGACTAAAATCATGTATTTTTCAGATATTAGACAAACACCCCCATAGATCAAGAAATTATACCCACCTCAATGCAATGTTAGCACACTATGGAAGACGCGTAACAAACACAAAAAACAACCTCTTCTAAACATTTCATACACTTAATAAAAACATTCAACTCATATGTAGCGCAACACTATCACTGTTTGCTAAAAGACCAATCTAACCCCTATTTCACAACATATCACAAAGTATATATTTCAGCAAACCTTCTTCAACACACATTGTTCTACAATATCACAGAGATTGCTTGCAACACAATAATAATGCGAGAACAAGTAACACTACCAAGACACTTGTATACCCACCCATTTTCCTGATACTTACCTACGTATGAAAAATTCCTTACTTTTTAACATCCTTGTATTTGTTGTCTTCATATCAACCCAAGCATCCTTATCCAAATACCATACATTTATTTACAAAAAGATACATGCCTGCGAACCCAAATTGTCATCTAATTAAGAAAGTCAATGCGGCTCTCCTTTTGACCAGATACCCCTCACAGGATGAATGGTACGTGGGTGGCCAAGTATACTGCAGGTCATGATGGTTGCCAAAAAAAGTTGGGCTGCACGTCAGCAGGTTTTATGGACAGATTATGCAAGTGGACCACAGTGCATTCTGCGATGTGAAATTGTTTGCAGTTGTTTTGCATGGGTCGAGTGTCTTTGCGATTTTCAGAAGGTTTTTCACTGCTTGCTTGTTGGCCTTGGTTTTGTGGTGACAGTGTGTGGAGATTCTCTAGCTAGAATAGTGGGTTTTAAGCAGCCAGTGATGCCACAGCATGCGCTATTGGGGGCTGGGTCTAACTTTGAGGCGTGAGTTGATCGACACCAAACAGAAGAGGCATATTCTGTGGCAGAGAAACTTAAAACCAGAGCCGTGGTACGAATTGTTTTTGCATTGGCACCCCGTCTGGTATTTGTGAGCTTTTTGAGTTTGCTGTTCCTACACTCCGCCTTTGCTTTACTAGGTGAGAGAGCAGTCCAGGCATTACATCAGTAAATCAGATTCCTTACATGTTGAAGATTTATCCTGTACCAAGTTGCATGTAACTGGTGATTTGCTTCCCGGTTTGTGTTTCCGAGGTGGAAAGCACAAAGTTGTGTCTTGCCTGGGTTGGGTCTGAGGTGATTTTTTGTGTAGCATTGGATAAGATTGGCCAAAGTGTCACTGAGAGGCTTCTCTACCTCTTTGATTGAATCATTCTTTCTGGGTTGTGTTATAAGATTGTCCAAGGCATCACCCAGAGATTTCTCAACCTGAAGGATTTTTTCTGGTTACAATAGAGAAAATTGATCTCACACTTTTTTCAACAAATTTCAGATTTGTAAATTTTTCCTGAGTGCTTTCGCGGGTCACGTGGCCAGCGGGCCTGTAGGTGGACCACACTGGCCTAGCCTATAGGTTGTAGCACTTACTGAAAAATGACTGTGTGAATCACTCAAAGCAAATACATGATCTTTCAACCCCATAACAAGAAAGGTGTAAATCAGCCTGTCTTCAGTGCAAGACCTACTACCTAAACCAGGTGGACTCATATAAAATACCTTGGCATTATAGTTAAAAAGAAACAAGCTTCGGTACCACATTTTCAACGTCTTAGCAAAAAATTGGTGCAATCACCAGCGATCATTTGAATAATAAAGAGTTTTGCGACCACAACAATTCTTTCCAGTATCTACCATTCATTTGTATAATTCATATCTTAATTATAAAATTATTAGTTGGTGGTATAAGGGAAATTGCGTTGAAACCACTGAAGCAAATACATCAAAAGATAAAAAAAAATCATTTAATGTAGATGACTATCAAGCTGCAGCTCTAACCCACCTATAAAAAATGTCAGTAAAACGAAATATGAACTAGAAGTTAGTAAGATTATGTTTCAGTACCATAAGGGAGAACTACCAACCATTTTCTGTCAGTACGTTTTTAACCTGGATCAAAAACACAAATGAAAAAAGATTAAGTAATATGAAAACTATTTCTTGCCTCAATAAGATTCTGACCTAAAATTGTTTAATTTCAATCTTTCACAAGTGGTTTCTGCAAAATGTTTTTATCGGCATCTTCTGAGGAGATTTAGGCTAATTATATATTGGCAATATTGATAAGAACAATTGTCTTGTTATTGTCTTATTCTTCTGAAAATAAATGTGAATCTTGGAAAAATGCAATTATCGGGGTTAAGTGTAAAATCATACTTGTTAGTAGGACAGGAAAGGCATTTCCACATTGTTCAACTGGATAACTTGCAGATGGAATCATCCTGATCATAATATTGTTGTTACCTGTATCTGTCTGTTAGTTAATTTTTTGTATGTCTTGTGTTTTTGATTGTCTGCATTTGTTTTTGTGTTCCTGTGTCTTTTGTGTTTGATACAGTAAACCTCGGTTAATCTGGATCTTTGCCAAAACCGAATAAAACTGGTGGTACGAATGATTTCTTCCGTTTTTCTTTATAAATATCTTCGGTTTATCCGGATTTTTTAATCCGGGTCTTTGCCAATAATCTCCTGATCCAGATTTTTCAGTGAAGTTAGTGCACTGACTGGTCTCTAGGAAAGATTCGGCAGCTTTCATATGCAACACATGTGTGCTCATGATCAACAACGAACATTTAGGATTATTACAACAGCGGCCGCGACTGCACGCAACATTTGACTATTCGTAGAGACGATTATTGCGTCACACAAGCATAGCTTATCACGTTGAACATATCGCTGAAGGAATGCCGAGCGTTACCCTGAGCGTGTTGTACTCAGTAAGATGTTTGGAGGGCATTACCTTCCAAACAGAGTAAAAAGTATATGCGTCAGTCCAAAACCCCAGATTTTTTCGCAGCGAAGTGATCTAAACTTATTAACTTCAGATTGTTCATAACTGCCTGGATATAGCGATTACTAATCTGATGTACCATTGTAAATACATCCAATAAATTCATTTGCTGCTGTGAAAATCTGCTGTTGTGATGTAAATGTGTTCAATTTTAAATGATTCTCACCGATATCTCAGTACCGAAATGACATCAGGCTATAGAAACAACAATCTTCGGTTAATCCGGATCTTCGCCTAAACCGGTTAAAATCGCTGGTCAAATCGAATCCGGATTAATCGAGGTTTACTGTATTTGTTTTTTTCTGTTGTGTACTGCTTCTATATTTATGAAGTGTTGGGTTACCTTTTTCTTTTACCAATGGTGGAAAGATCAATGCATTATAGAATAATGCAAAAGGTACAGTTAAAACAGGCGATAGCAAGATCTTTCGCCGTGCCATTGCTAAGAAAATGGCCATTCAACTGTTTTACATGTTCTGAATGTTCTCTTGTTTGGCCATGAAATTGTCATGCAGTTACAAAACAATACAATATGGTAATGTTTGCTGGAGAAGCTGTTTCATTGTATTTGGTATAGTTTATAAAAATGAGGGCAATTTCGAATGTTTTTGTCGAGTTCTAGATATCCCTGGTTTTTGTACTTGTTTTATCCAATTCATTGTCTCAACAAAAATGAAGAAGTTGAATAAATGAGCAAATTTATTGAACTAGAAAATGTATTTCATAAAAACTGTACATATCCTCGAAAAAGGTTGAAAACATGTCAAAAATGTGAAAAAATGGTAAATTCTCATTATAGATAATTTTTTAATTTAAACAACAAATAACACATTCATTTTCTTCATGGTCAGGAAAATAACCATTTCCGCTGTGAAATCTGAAGTGTAATCTGATTTATAATATACTTGGCAGTAACTTGTTCTTTTTTCTCAATTGTAACTAATGATTATATAATCCTTTTCTAGATTCGTTGATTTTCCTTCATTTAAACCCCAGAGTTGCAAGATCCAGAGGTCTTATCTGATTTGATACACACTTCAGATACACATTACATGTATATAGTTTTTTTGCTTCAAGTTTACCCATATGGTATTGTCTGATACACACTTCGGATGGCATTACTTTCATTTTGTCAAATGATTTCAAAAATCAACAAAGCTGTCCAATTTACTGACTTCAAAATATTTATCATCTCTTTATGATCCGACATTTTTCGTGGTTGACTTCATGCTCAACATGCATGGTACAAATGATTAAACAGCATGAAATTCTGCCCAACAGCAACCTCCTGTAATGTACAAAGTAAGAGCAGTAGCCGATATTAATTTTTTGTCCATACACATAGCAGTATTAATAGAGCTACTTTGCTCAAATCTCTTAATTATCTTTGTTGTTGATATTGAGGAGATATTGTAGTAGCCATGGTGCTTTCAATAGTGCAAATAAGGTGCTCTGTTGATATCCAGCAGAAATCATGTTTTTATGGCCAAAACAATAAAGAAATCCATCAGGATGCATACATTGTATTGAAGCATCTACTTGTTCCTGGCCAACGTCTTGTACCATGTTTTGTCATACATAGCTGCAACATAGTTTCCTTTCAAACATATGGGTTTGAATTGATAATTAGTCTAAAGTTTGCATTACTGACATATTCCTTTCATTAAAATTTTTGTTGGATGAATTGGAAGTAGGGAAGGTTTTGTATATCCTTGATAGCGTAAGATTGGTGAAATCGAAGCTGCCTCTTGCTGCTTGGTAATAGTTGCACTTAAAAAGCTAAGAAAGTGAATACTTCGAAATTTTTGCGTGCAGTGTGCCAACATATCTGTTACTGGTAGAATTTGTGTGTGATGGTGTCAGTGGCACACCTACCCTGGAAAAGAGAGGTCTGTCGCAGAAGGACAGCTTTTGATAGCATTTTTCAGCATAAAACTACACTTTTGCTTAAATAGCAATTGACGGATGAATTTTGCAATATTGACAAAGCTTTATATCAGCAATATTTGCTCAAAGCCACTACACTAGTTTTTTGCAAGGAGTGTTCGGAAACCAAAGTCGCTACTTCGTCTCTGATTAATCAATGCAAATTCTCGGTACTGTTCCTTATGACGCGCAGCCTTCTGACTGCATCAAGTAGTGTGCAATATTGAGACCACTCCACAATCGTCTCAATAAACTGGTCTATGACGTAACATTCGCTCCCAGGTTTTGCGTGGTAAGCGCATGGCTGCCTACAAACAAATCTGTGGTTTTTGACTATCTTAGTGACCCAGGTTTGCATAGAATTCCATGTTCACACTGTCTTTCAACTGTGTTTTGAGTGATGCAAAACAACGGCATCAGTTATCGGCAATGAAAAATGGCAACAAGAGTATCGCCCCGAAAAAGTGTTATCGATCAAGCTCTACCTAAAATCCAATCAATCAAACTTAATTACTAGGGCTAGTAGCCTAGCGCAACTGTTTAGAATAGATCAGTAGTTCCCAACCTTTTTTATGCTGTGGCCCGCTTGTCGCTTTCAGCAGAACGTCGTGGCCCACTATCATAGAACAATAGAAAAATCTACTTAAGTCTTCATTTAAGTACAAATATGAGCAAACAAAATATGGGCTTTACGATAATACATCGAAATTACTTAATTTTAGCATCAGCAACACTAAGCAGACTGCGAGATAAACTTCAGTGTGATTTTTGCTCTTGTGTGACGTTTTCGACCAGATTGTAAATCTTGACTGCGTTGTGGAAAGAGCGCATGTAAGATAGTCTTCTAGAGTAAAATTGAGTCGGTTTCAATTTTGTGTTTCCATATGCGGAAGGGTAGAGAATCCACATTCACACAAATATGTGCTGGGGAAGAGAAGTAACTTTTTGAGAACTTCTTTTCTAACATTTGGATAAATATCTGACACTTGTAGCCAAAAATCGCAAATTGTATTAGTTTTGAAAACGTATTAGACCCCAGAATCGTTTTAAGGATAATCATTTTGCTTGCATACTGCAATATTCTTGACTGGAACAACAAAGATTTTTCACCAAATCCAAGTTGTTTTGATGATTTCTGTGAAGTACAGCACAAATTCCTCACGAAGCCCTCCAAGGTCTTGAACAAATTCCAATGCTGCATCAACATTCACTTCATCACAAGCTGTCGTGGAACCATCTCGAACAAGCAAAATTTCACGTTTGCTCTTTTTGCTTCCAATTGTCAAGTTCTTCCATGAATGTGCTGAGGGTGTCAGTAAAATCAAAGGCTTTCATTCCTTGTACTTGTAGTTCCAGATTAACTTTATTGAGTTGTTGAAATATGTCAGCAAGATATGCCAAGCGGCAAATAAAATGGCTATTTTCGAGACTGGATACTATTCCACTTTTTCCTTGATGGCAAATAATTGATTTTAATTGTTACATACTTTTCGATGTGTGCATATGACTATCATACATTTTAAATCTAGCCTAGTATGTTTGGCAATTAAAAACACACAGAGAGATGGAAACCTTAACAGAAAACCTGCTTAATTAACGACATTCTGTCGGCAGTATTATTTCAGGTTCACCAGAGGTGCTTAATACCATCACTCAATGAATTTGAATTATGCACCATGGCCCACCTAAAAATCGCCTGTGGCGCACCAGTGGGGAATCACTGGAATAGATAGTGGTATTGACGTCATTGTCGAAACACACAAGGAAAGATTTCCAAATTATCATTGTCTTTGATCACAGTGCATTCATTACATTTGTTTTTACAAACATGGTGCTGAAAAGATACTTCGCTTGTTGAACATTTAGCAAATGTCAGCCATACAGCAATTGAGAGCCGTTTATCCATACGTACATACACTTATGAAATCACAACTGCATCTGGAGTGCTGTCTATCAAGGATGGCAGTGTTATAATACTTGCAAAATCACTGTGGGGAAGATTGATTGAGTTGCAATTGCTTTGATGATTTTAAATCGTAATGTAAAAGTGACTTAATCAAGATCGGACATTTAAAGTAACATCGTCAACTGCTCCAATTCTAAAAAAGCTATTTTTGATATAGGCTACAACACTTCACTGATATTTTGTTCAGATAATGCGATCACAATTTCTGAGGCTAGCTATTGCGCCTTTCATTATGAGAAATTCCTCGTAAAAATATAGCTGAAGTTACAACAAACCGCATTGCATGGCGTGACACTGAGGAAGGCCTAAACTTATTTGATGTAGTGGTAACCTAGTAGGTGTAAACAGCAGATAAAAGTTAGGCCGAAACTGCAAGACGAAACGATCACGATTGGACACTGTGTCCTCTCGCCATGAAGTGAAATATTACGAAACATTTCTGCATGGCCGTGGCTGTGTATGAGCTTCTGACAGCTTTGTTTGCATTGGAGTTGGCACTGCCACAGGAGGAAAATCTGAAACACGTGCATTCGACGCAATGTCAATTTCAAGTGTTCAAAAACATGAATGTTTCGTGTCATTGCGCGGGCGCCATTTAGGCAAGGCATTGTTGTTTCGTAATAGTACTATGCAACGTTAGAAGCGAAATGCAGGCTGTTGTCTGTTCCAAACCACCCGCATTAGAGACCTGCAGTGACAGCATTTGATATTTCATTATCGGCTTTGATGCTGAGTAGCCTGCCTGCAGTACAAAGGGCCCTGTCATGACAGCCAAACAGGCCCCCTGGAAGCGTCTCTGGATGGTGCATACTTTCTGATACAGTTGATCGTTTCACACTACCATCAATGCCGTCGCGTGGCTATTTGTGTGACACTGACATCTTGCGAAAAATTAATAAGAAGCCAAAGCCTGCTTTGAATGTTTACAGAGTGTAAAAGCTTTTGCAATTTTTATATCGAGCTGCACATCTATCTGCAAAATACTCAAAATAGGGAATTTTTCTACACTACACATTTTTCCATTGAAAACAATAAACCATGGACAGATCATGCTGAAGAGCGCCTGATATGAAACATGGACTTTGATAGCATAGCACATTGGCTTTCTTAGAATAAAAAACAACTGGATGTATGTTGCAGTTCCTGTGTCTAGTGATACTGGACTTCTCATTTTCAGGTTAGTATTTGATTGTTACAATCTTAGTAGCACTGTTGCAACATAGTTGCTGCACTACTGGAAAGACTGAAAGTAATAACTATGATGTCACAGATTGCGTTTGTTTCCAAGTGTTGCATGACCACAAATGTACCCTTGTTTAATCTTTCCCTGGTTAATCTCTAAAGTTTTTGTAGGCATGACCTTGCTTGTTACAACTTCGCATTTCTGATTTTAAAGAACATTATTTTTTTTGCATTTTTAGCAGTATATATCTGATAGATAAGGCACCAACTCAAAAAAATAAAGCATTAATGAAACAAAGGTGGTACATTAAATACCATTTTTTTGTGTTTATTATGGAATTACTATGATCAAACTTGCGGAAAGCTGTTCTATCTTCAACATACTACCAAAAACATAAATCTTATCAAAGCAGATAATCCTCGAAATGCAGACAGTGTGGCTCCATTGCAACAAAGTTCAGCAGGTTGGATGCCTACGAGGATTGGCAACCTTGCAGGCATCCAACCTGCTGAACTTTGTTGCAGTGGAGCCACACTGTCTCTACAATGTCGTGCCATGGAGCCTGAACACTTGCTTCACTCAGTGCTCACCTGTCCATCGAGTGCAGATGCACAGCGCCTCAAATCGAGACACCCATCTGTACCTGCTGCACAAAAACTCATCAGTTCATCCGACAACAAGATATGTGTGTCGCACTGAGCAGATCATCAATGGAATGTGGAGTGGGGGAACAACCCCACAAGACCCCGCATTTTCATCCCTGATACCGGCACCTCCCAGAGTGACCCTCTCAAGAAGAGCCTGGGTCAGGTTTGACTGCCTCCGCACACGTGTTGGGCATTTCTGCTCCTGCTTGTACAAATGGGGTATGGTCTCCCCTGCGGCCTGTGAGTGCGGTGCAGAAGAACAAACTGTTGACAATGTTGTCCTCGATGACCAATCCATCGACTTCCTGATCGACTGCATGGCCTGATGGTTCTGGACGATGAGACAATCAAATGGCTGCTCAACACCTGCCCCAAGATCTAGTGCAGCCAAACAGTGGTTAGAAGAACTGGCTCAAAAGAAGAAGATATCCAACAAATAAAAATTTAAGATAGAAATCATTACATTATTGCAGCTTGCTCTAGTGGAGGGGTTCTTAAACTTTTGGTGTTATGGAGCCCATGAAGAGATTGACCATAATTTACGGAGTCCCACAATAAATTTCTAAAAATAAAAAAAACACATTGTTGCTTACTGATTGCTGTTCCTGAGTAAATTGGAAGTGCTTTATTTAATGACTTGGATGTATTTGCTGCTTTGTATTTAAAAAATATTCAAATAGCAGTTCAATTGAAGTCACTTGTAAGATTAGATTATTTTCTGCGTTCAGCCAGTTTCTATATTTAGTTTTTGTTGCTGCATACAATGGGATTCTAGAAAACCTTTGACAACGAAAATTTGCAAGGAGTTCTTGTTTTTTATTTTTCTTTGTGCTTATGATTTGAAACTTCATTTAAAGTTTTTAAGTGAGTAAGTTTTATTCACTGAAAGCAAGGCCTTGCATTCTCTGATGCTACACCCCTGGTAATATCTATTGGGAACTAGTAGATAATGCCATATTTCAATTACCGCCATGTTGCCACATTTTGACGCTACCATTGTCAAATTTTATTAATGCCGTTATTGCTTCCTTGGACAGTTGCAAAATTAGCCAAGTCAGTATTTTAATAAGTAAACGAATAGGTCGCAGAGCACCATAGTTTCTCTTGCGGAGCCCTGGGGCTCTGTACGGAGCACTTTGAAGACCTATGCTCTAGTGCAAACATTAATTATGAGTCAAAATCCCCTTAGATACTTGAAATGATAAAAACTATATCAAACAGCCTAGGTAAGGAAGCAAAGGTTTCATGAAGCTGAAAAAAACTTCTATTATACAGCTTTCAAATAAAACAAGAATCGACTTCATACCAGTTGACCTTTTAGTGTTGTAAGCAATTAAAATATGGTTATGCATGAGCGCACACAAGAACTATGTTCCACTTGACCTTGATTTCAAATAAGTTTAAAGGTAATAAGGAAAGTACCAATGATTGCTTCTTGTTAAACACACGTTCTGATACATTCTTGCAAAAACCAGCCAAAAATATTCACAGATGAAAAATATAAACTATATATAAGCAAAAATTAAATAGGAACACTTCAAATTTCAACCAGCAAAAGCTTTGTGAATACTTGCCTGATTTGAAAATTTCAAAGTGTTTTGAAATAAGAATGATAAGATGTCTCTGCTTATGAAATTTTATGGATGTTGCTCAGAGTCAGATATACAGCTCTGGACCACTTTGACATGGTATAGTGTAAGTTTCATAGATAGGTTGTTTATTTATGATGCTATTGAACACTGCATTGTGTCACATTATGGCCATTTGGTCGCTGTCAGTATTATTATCTGGTTTATTCCATCTATTTTGGTGCCATGACAATCAAATGGAAGAATTGTTTACACATCATAAAGTCTTAGAAGTAACTTAACGTGATGTTTAATGTCTAGAAATTCCACCTTGCCTGTTCGGCTATGCGTATGCAGGCTTGGTGAAACATTTTAGTTACAAGTCACTGTGGGCAAACGCTAAAGTTAGTGCGTGTTGAATACATTCATTTGACATTTGTAATGCAATTTTCCAGATTATGGCACTGATGAATCTATGGTGTTCTGCCTCACTTAATGTAACGCACAGCAACGTTTGCCAATGAAACAGCGATTACCACTAGTTAATATTTTATTATTTTGGATATATTTGGATATATAACTGGCTGCCATATTGGGTGACAATATTGTTAAGACAAATTTTTTTTAGTTCAACAATGCTTTTGCGTGCTTCGTTGTTGAAGATGGAATGCCTCTCCAAGGCACATTCAAGAGCTGGTTGGTTGTGCACATTTCACATTTAGTCACGGTGTCTCTGTACAAGCTTGGGTAGTGCAAAACAATGATGTAAAACATATTGATCAGGCTATCTTTCCAGTTGGGCAAGTCTCCAATATATTTATGGCTGCCTTGACAAAACTTGTTTGGGCTGATTTTGCAAATGTTAGCACTAATAGGTTTTGGTAGAAATTCTAAAATTGGAGTAATGTGTGGGGTGCTGATGTTCCCAGCAGATTGTAGCAAGCGTACAGGGTATATCTTTGATTGCAATGCTCAAATCCTCCAGCTTAACTTGTGTGTCTTAAATTGGGTAAGCGTATGCCAATGCATTGCATCAAATATTTTTGCTGATGCATCATTTTGCAGTGGTATGAGTAGTCCCATTTTCTTTCATTTGTGTGTAGCAGCAGTTACTTCATCACACAGTGTGGAAGTCACAACAAGGTCGTTGCAAGCCTTATTTTGCTTACCACTTTGGCATCTGGCTGCATTTTGGGATTTTCGAAAAAAAAACGCTTAAATGCATGTGGCTTTGCGGGGAAATTTCTCCTGTCCTGTATGCTCTACAGACCCAGTAAAAGTCTCAAAAGACGCAGCAAGTCTTCTAGTCTGCACTCGAAAAAAATTTTTTTGCTTAGGGGGTGCGGGTTTTTTGTGAATGACGTCATAAGTGGAGGACTTTTAGGCCACCTTGGCCCACTTTCTTTGGCCCTGGGCACCAACCGTTAGGAGGTGGTATTTCGCTGAAGTTTTTACTGGAAACTAGGCTACAATCCGAGTCTTTTGATACTTTGGATGATCTGCTGGGGTTTCGGGTTCAAAAGTTATGATGTAAG
>JGI24021J15306_10004879_pt1 | contig 15757 bp, 12 predicted proteins | sample Ectturendosymbi1_FD_15306 | JGI IMG/M metagenome (IMG submission 15306)
AAAATTTAGAGAAAAGTACAGGTTGTAAGTGGAGGACGTGAATTGTGGACATTTCACTGTATTTCGCACCAGGAGGCATTGTGTTGCAAGTCGTTGAAAATTGATAACGTCATACAAGTGGTTGTCCGGACAGTTAATTTCGTCCGAACCAGAGGTCTTAATCACCGTCAGCTGACAGTCTTCTCAGTGATAAGGCGTTTTTTGATTTAGGTGGGGAAATTGAAAACTTTATGTGCTAATAATCATTTTCAGATAAGATTGAACTTTTTGCATTAAAATTATGAAAACAGTTGGAAGTTGTTAATACTTATAACAAGGGTGTTATACAGTGAGTACATTGGTCCGGCCCGCTTGAGATTAAATTTGCCTGAAGTGGCCCCTGAACTGAAACGAGTTTGACACCCCTGGTCTAGGCTGTAGCTACATTGAGGCAAATGAGGCACTTGTCTCAGTAAACTTTATGCAAAACTCCCACAAAACATTTTTGTAACGATAAATCAAATCACATTATATTGAGTGGCTGTTTTAAAAAGAGCAGCACTGCAACTACACTGTGTTGCAACCACCAGAGATACTACCAGCCTAGATTGAATAAGGGCAGGATGTTAGGTTTCCATAAAATACATTTGACAACATACGAAACCGGTGATGTACAGTAATTAACATATTTGCCTCAGTAAAATTTTGACCCTGACTACGGCCACGACAATTGTGTCTTTATTTTACCTAGCAAGACTTGCCAGCATCACTGAGAAACAAGACCTCCAAACTTCTAAGATCTCGTGCAAAGCAATCATATACCCTTTCAACAAATCCTTGCTTGCCTTTGCTGACTTTTTCACGGTGAATGCTCCTCCACATAAACCGGACAAGCGTTCACTTTCACATTAACAATGGATTTTTCAAACTTATCATGCTTCTTTTTACACAGTAGGCTATAAAAGTATAGAGCTATATGCTATCAGAACTATTAGTCTCCCTGCAATACCTGCATTCAAAACGCCTACGAGTACTACCGTAACTTGAAGTGAACACGTGAAGATTCGTTGCCATGTTATTGTTACGAAATAAAGACCAACAGTAGAACAATCTGCACTCAAGTTTCGCAACTTGCCTCTGCAGACAAGCAAAGCAGACAGGGTGCCACTCCTAGTGTTTTTCCACTAGATCTAGTGTTTTTTCATTTCATCTAGTATTCTAGTGTTTTTTTATGGCTATCTAGTGTTTTTTTTATGGGTGAGCTGAATGTAATTAATTGCACTTGCACAATTTTGTGTAATTGTAGCTGTACTTGAGACAATTTGATTTAGTGCAACTGTAATTTGCTAAAAATTCTACCTAATTAAATCTTGAATCACACAACGCAATATAATATGTTTTGAGTTAAACTGCTGCAAAGTCACTTGGTCGTCTGTGAAAAGTTTCAGTGACCTGTACAAACAAACACAAGCGTTGCTGCTATCTTCCGTTTTCTTTGTCTCAGGTTTAGAATGAGTTGCACAATGTCTCTGTGGTTGGCATTGGAACGCATTTTTTGGGCATTTTCACTGTGTGTAAGTTTGATTTTGTAATCTAGTGTTTTTTTGTCAATCTAGTGTTTTTTATCATTAAATCTAGTGCTTTTCCGTAACAACGGAGTGGCAACACTGAAAGCAGCGAAAATGAGTGAACTGCAAACGCATCACTGCACAACACCAGGACAATGAACCTGGTTCTTGTGCACTGTGGGTATCATATCGGCAAATAAACTGTCAATGCCAGAATTAATCAATTTAATCGTAATTAAGCTCCTGACTTCAGGTTTGCTAGAAATTTTTGGTTCTTGGTCACAATTTCTAAAGAGGGGGGAGAATGACTGTTTTGACCCCCTTGCGGACGCCCATGCCCTTTCAATCGTAATTAAAAGCTGTGTTTTTTATGAACGCCCAATTTCAACCTTATGTTGTATTCAGTTATCTGTAACATGGCAATGCTAATGTAATAAACCCTATACTTATAACATTAATGCCGTGTTAACGTCAAACAATCAATGTTCTAAAAACTTGTTACAGTAGCCTATGTCAGGGGTGGGCAAACTGCGGCTCTTCGAACATTTGCATGCGGCTCTTTTGAGGTTTCCGAAAAATTAAATATTTGTTTTTTATTTTTTATTTCTATTGCAAAGTGTAGAAATTTTGTAAAATGGTACTGTGATAGCCAGTGGTGAGTTTAGGGTTGGGGGGGCCAAGGCAAGACTACAAAGGGGGCCGTCTGATGACGTCATCATACTCAGCCAACCGTGATAATCACTTTTGATTTGGCTAAGATCCAAGGATATGTTCCTGGGACTGCGGCATAACTGAAATAGGAGAAAATGCAAAAGGGTGTTCATGATACACAACTTTGAAAACACTGAAAGTTGGGAAGACAAGGCTGGCAACATATAAAGGTTAGGCAATAGCATGTTGGCATCGCCCCACTTTATTTTCGCGCCCCATTTCTCTGCATTTGCCATCAATAAACTACAAAGTTTACCCCTTTGAAAGTTTCACACCTTCCCCCTTTGAAAAATGCTTGGTAGTTGGTATCCTGAATTTGTTCACATTCATGTCTTTGTGAGAATCCATGAAACTATAAAAAACAACCAAGAAGATTCAAAAAACTATATTTGTTTTAAATTTCATCCTTTTAGCTGCAAGAACATAGCATGCAAAAGCATCCACTTAGAGACTTGTTTTGGAAAGCTTTGAGGCTGAACGAGTCAAGGCTGCCCTCATCTTGCATTGACATTAGTTGTTTAAAAACTGTGCAAAAGTAGGAAATAATTCATCATGTGCTTTATCGAAAACATTTCTTCTGCAGCAAGGAGCCTACACAATTAATTAAATCTGTGCTAAGAAAAAACGGTTCAAGTTATACTGGCTAAGAGCTGGCAAAAGAGCTTATTAAACATCACCTAGCAAGTCTACCTTAAACCAACCACTTACTGGTCAAGCTTCAAATAACCTGTGACTTCATGCATAGGCTAAATCAAACCACCTAAAATACCTGAAATATCTGTAGAAATAGTGAGTATTCATAATACTCAAAAATTGCCATTTCTGCTACGTGATAAGAAGCATGATTGTAGCCTTGCTTATTAACAGTCTTTGCAGCGCAACAGCAGTAATACAAAATTACTTTCTAAACTAAGAAGAAAATGTCCTATAAATTAAAAGATGTGGAGTGGTTCCTGCTGTAACAATTGCATGTTGTCTTATTTTCTGATGGCAATGTTCATTGAGATACAACATCACAAGAAATGCGAAATTTGTCTAACCTTTTCAACTCAGAGACATAAAAAGACTACTTTTTGTTCATCTGTGGCATTTTCATAAAATTATCAATATAGCAAATACTTCAATCTCTAAATATCATTATTTGGTATAAAAAATAATCTTTTGGTATAACTAGGCCTATTTGCTATTATTTCATAGGGTCTTTTCAGAACTTTTTGGAAGAAATTTTAACCCACAATTTTTTTGGGTATAGAAGTTGATGTGAAGCTTTTCTTTATTTGCTCATTGGAGGTGGTGGTGGGGCTGCTTTGAAAGGACGGTACTTGCACATCACAGTTGCTGTTGGGGGCACCTTTGACAGCATAGTACTTGCACATTACAATTGCTGTTTGGGTTTCCTTTGAAAGTAAATTACTTGCACATTACAGTTGCTGTTGGTGGCCATTCTGAAAGCAAGGTACTTATATATTAAAGGTGCTGGGGCTCCTTTAAAAGCAAGGTACTTAAACATTACAATTGCTCTTGGGGCCCCTTTGAAAGCATGGAATTTTACATTATAATTGCGGTTGGGGGCCGCTTTGAAAGCAAGGTGCTTACACATTACAGTTGCTGTTGGGGGCCCCTTCACAAGTAGAGTACTTACACATGACACTTTCTTTTAGGGGCCCCTTCAATGAAGTTTAAAAGCAGAGTACTTACACATTCCAGTGGCTGTTGGGGGCCACTTTGAAAGCAAATTACCTTCAAATTGCAGTTGCTGTTGGGGCCGCTTTGGAAGCAAAGTACCTGCACATTACAGTTTCTGTAAGGGGGCCCTTTGAAAGCAGAGTACTTACTTATGATCTGCTTTGTAGCACACTATATGAGTGAATAAGAAGTTTTTCATAAAATAAGAAAATTTATGCGCGTGACACCTCAACGGGGGCCCCCAAAAAAGGGGGGCCCGAGGCAAGTGCCTCGCTCGCCTCCCCTTAAACACACCACTGGTGATAGCTACTACCTAGCGTGCTGTACAGTACTATACTTTTGCAAGATGCTCCAAAAAAATATGATGTCACAGAAGCTTAGTTTGCAAATAAATTCGTGTATTAAGATTTTTATGTTGCGGCTCTTTGTAACTTGGGTTTTACGCTATGCGGCTCATACATAGAGCAGGTTTGGGCACCCCTGGCCTATATGTTTGGTACATGCAACCGACGCAGCAAACACGGCCCACAGCAACAACTGTTGCGCGGCCCAATAAAAAGTGCTGAACGGCCCACAACTGGGCTGAGGCCCTCCACTGGGCACAGTGTTATTCGTTGAATTCTCGTTGGTGCAAAATTTCGAGTTTTCATTGGACAACTCTGATGCAAGATACACTGGATATTACAGGCGCAGGCTACGAATTCGATTTTATGTGATTGCATACCGGTTGTTCTAACAACAGTGGCGTGACTGACGGGGTACAAGCTAGGGTGCGAACCTGACAAGATAAATGCAAGACTGAGCCCCCATTTTGCTTATATTTCAGTATTAAGTATACTCTTTTGATTTTCAGTAAGTTGTTGTTTTTTTGCGTTTTTCGGAAGTTTTTGGACTGCTGTTTTCCGGAAATTTCGGGCTTTAGTATGTAGATATCCACATTCGGATACACTTTTATTTCTAAACTTTTTTCTGAATGTTGGCGAGGGCCCGCTTCGGTGGCCAGTGGGCATCTTCCAGCTACGTTTCCCACCCTGGCTAAAACCTCTAGCTACGCAACTGGTCTACAACTTAATATTCCTGAATAATTGTTTACTAGGTTAAACTAAAATTGCTGACAGCGAAACTATTCACAATGCATTTCGCAACGGTTGATTTAGGAAGTTACGAGTCGTGTGAAGATCAATTTCTTTGACGTATTAGACAAATATCAATATGAATGTTTGAAATCAGTTCTTGGTGACTTCAGTTCTGGTGTCTCTACATGCCGTAACAAAGGTACCCAGACAGATCTGGGGGACCTTTTTGCACGAGGCCCCTCCCGGCCGGGGGATACGGGGCCCTTCCTCTGGCTCTGCTCCTCAGATATATGTTTCATTGTCTCAAAATTTTAACGCCCAATTTTTGTGAGAAACTTTGCATGAAATCTTTGATTTGCTGTCTGAACAGTGAATAGCTTTCTTTTTCTTCTTGTAAAATCATAGCAACTGTTTGATACAACCACGTTATAGGTAATGCTTGGTACACCAAAGACATTTTTTAAACAAACTGCTCTCATTTTTTTCAAACTGGGAATTGCAGGGACCGAGTGTGCTGGAAAACTTTGGGGGGACGACAAACTTTGTGTGATATGCATGTTATTGTGCATATCACACAAATATAACATTATTGTTTTCGTTTCGATGACGTCACCATGCTCACTCAACCGCAATACAACCGTTTTGTAAAATTGGCAAATTGGGAGGTAAATTATGGAAATGAGATGTTTTAGGGACCATGGCCCAAGTTCTCCCTTGGCTACGACAATGAAGTTATGGTAGTTGCATACTACTGTGCTAGTACTTGACAATGATTACCAGATATTTGCTTCTTTTCTAAGCACACAAAACTTTAGTGTTAGCACTTGAAGATTTCTTTGACAAAGTAGATAAAACAAATACAACACTTCAATTATTCTATAAAACAAACAATACATTAAAATGGAATTTATAAACATGTATCTCTGAGATTCAACTAATTGGCAGTTACACAATGCAATTCCAATTAATAAACATGTATCTCTGAGATTCCATTGACTGGGTGTTCCGTGAAATTGAACAAATGTAAGATGCATGTTTCCTGCAGTTGAGAAACTGCAGAGGCTACTTTTGATATCACCTGCAAGTTCTTGTGAAGCAGAGAGATCCTTCAGTGCCCTACGCAAGTTGAAAACATGGCTGCACGCTACAATGATCCAAACGTATGCCTAAATCACGTCGTTATTTGTCATGTAGCCAAGTGCTTCTTAACTTTTTTGGTTTCGTTCACCCCTGCCATCGATCGCTGCATTTCCATTCACCCTATTGTGAATGCATGTTTTTTAAGGTGTTTTAGGGACCCGATTCGGGTCCCTACGATTGAAAATCGGGTCCCTAGAATCAGAGAAAATTATCATCGCATCCCTACTGTAGAATCAGAGAAATCGGGCCCCTACCGGGTATTTAACATTTTCTTTAAAAAAAAACCCTGGTAAATGTATGGCCGCTGTGACAAGAATCATATTACATCGAGTTCCCATTGGTAGACCACGGTATTTACTCTACTTTATCTACAGCATGGTTTCAACCATGCAGCAAATTGGCTACGATCTTCAAATATGGTTTGACTGTAGAATCAGCTTCGCAAAATATTTTTTTGTTTCATCAGCACATGTGCTATTTGAAAAGAGGGAAAAAGAAGAGGCTTTTTACTAGCGGAGTTATTTGCGACTGATGAATGGAGGGAATTTTAGTGATTGCACAAATATACATGAATTGTGTTGTTGCTGGAAAAATTGTGAGGACTTGTTCTGATAAACGCCGTGTTTGTTTTGTAAATGACTCCGCAGTTTTGAATGAGCCAAAAATTGGTTGCATTGTTTAAAAATAGTAAACATGCCATGAACAGATGGGTCATGGCTCGAGTCTTCACTTCTGGGATGAAAAAACTTACTCTTAATATAATCATCATCCCACTACCGCCTTTTAATTTTTGAAGGGAACTTATTCTCGACGCTGACGTTCTTTTTCAAACCTGTTTTTTCTTAAAACTGCGAAGCTAATGAAGCTGGCCTATGCTGATAGATTTTTATCTATAGATTTACATTTACTTTCATCAAAACAAAGTGGTTTTTGTACGTATCGTATTTTGTAGACATTCTGCAGGCCTTACAGTACCTGAGATATAAAGGCATATTAGATAATTGAACCAATACCAAACTAGTAACAAATTTAACAATTAGGCTTGTCCTGTAAGTCGATTAATTAGGCCTGCACTGCGCCTGATAAGGCTACTCTGATAAGTTTTCAGGTGTCTGACACTTTCGAAAGTATTGGGATTCTAGCAGATAATGTTTGCACAGGGGGACAGGACGCTCATGCAGGGAGCACAACAGATATTCCACCATTCGATTGAATAAAACATGGCATCTCTCGGAAAAATCTATCCCGATTACGTAATAGACGCAATTGATTGCACCATAGTAGCTTATGGTTTTTCTGAAGTGATAAGTTGCTGACTGCTGAAGACGCAAACTTAGAACGCTTGAAGTTCGCCATTTTATTCAACGCTTGAAGTTCGCCTGATATGTTTTGATTGAAAAAAATAAGACAAATGCATGCTACAAAGGATACAACACGCTAAAGTAATGTCAATCGCTGCATAAAATTGTATCCTATGCAGGGAGTTTTCAACAGTAATGTAACTACAAAATTTGTACAGCTACATTATTTTTATCATAAAATATTTGGGGGGACAAAAGATATTGTGTCCCCCTTGTCCAAAAGTTTGGGGCGACATGTCCCCCCTGAAAGTCAGTCCCCGGGACATTGTAAGTTGGGAATTACTGCTGCATGCACTTTACAAGAACAGTTATCAGTAATGACAATTTTTGTTGTTTCATTTTCTTCAAAAATGTGATGAATATACTAATCTGTCAGATTTGTAAGAGAATGAAAAAAATTTTTCAAAACGTTTTGCCCGATTTGCGCAAACCTGGAAGGTGTTCGGTGCAACCGCACCTCTGATCTCCATCTTCTACGTCCTTGTATGCTTTACACCAGTGGTTCCCAACCTTCTTTGATGCGTTTCTCCCTTTGCTCATTTTGGAACTTTTTATTCCTCCCCTATGGAACATTCATTCCTCCCCTGTTCGGGTTCGGGACTTCAGTGGACGATTAAGGTTGTATGAGGCCCTTGGCTGAAATTTAGAAAGGATGTGTATTGTTCACATATTACACCTTTTTGACCGACTTAGGGATTGGGCCCTCCTAAAAGGTGGAGGTCCCTGGTTGTAGCCCAGTCAGCCCCTTTTAATCCGCCACTGCGCTGACTAACATTAACTGCAATTGAAACAATGGTCTTCATTGGCCACAATACATTGAATGATAAAAGTGGGACAAAAAGTATTCGTTGTCAAATTATGGCACTAAAGTTTGTCAACAAAAACGTGTGATAGTCCACTAAATAACCTACAAATATAAAGTGATGAAACAGACAACGTCAACTTAACAATAAAGTACAACACTTGCAATGAATAAGTACCTTAACTATAAAGTGGAAATTCCTCCTTGGGGAAGAATTCCTCTCCGGTTGGGAACCACTGCTTTATACAAAGGCGATTCCTTAATTTTTCTACTTTTTTCCGATGACAATTTCATATACAATTTCTTTTCCTTTTCTCAAACGTATAGGCAAGATTTGCACGAGTTACAATTGCCCGTCTTATTCAGGCCTTTGGTGTTATCGCAAATGACGTTTGACGGGAAAGAAAACGACGACAGTGTGCGTGTGAAGGCTCTTAGCTTGCGCGACGTAAACTTCTAACTTTTGCAAATCGCGGCCACCAAGCATGGAGCATGGCCAAGATATTGCGTTCGGCTTGTAAGCAATGAAATGCGGGCATCAGTGAATGAATGATTGAATGAATGAGGCCTGGTCGTGCATTTCCCGGATGTGAGGCGTAGCACATTATAAAGCAAAGCTGACGTTTTCTAAGAGCATCTCCAAGATACGCTTTGTTGGGTTAGTGGCTGTTTGATATTCTCTATGAAACGATTTTATGTTCACACGGTACGTGCATTCATCAGGTGCTAGTGATAAATTTGAAGGAATTGTGTTTGTTTCGTTGAATAGAAGATCGGGGCAACTTTGCTTGATTATGAGCTGTTTTGTTGTGAGATGGTGTCCATTACTTTTTAGTTTTTGGTAAGAATGAAGTCAAATGGAAGCCTTTCACTTTGAGTTGGATTGCTGTGGTGACGATGAATTAGGCAAAGCAATTTATGTTTTGTTTTCTTCTACTAGAAGTATCATTCTATGTGCTTGGTTTCTTGCGTGCATGATTGTAAGAGTTTTTGACCCAAGATGCTTTCTTTCTGTAATAAATCCAAAAGCAGCATTACATGCTGGACACTAGACATAGATTGGATAAAATTTGTTTAAATACCATTTTCAGAGTTTGATGACATGTTTATTTTGTGTAAGCGATCTATAACGCTATTTATTACTTACGCAATATTTGTTCTCTCAAAATTACTACCAGGTAACATTACACCTGCGGCTTGTACATTACGCATCTAAAGAGCATCACAATGGAAATCTAAATGCAGAGACGTCATTTAACTTTTTCAGAAATGTTAGTGTCACATCAATGAAAAACGCTGTGAGAGTCTCGGTCAATATCCGTTGATACAAAAAATCGAAAATCTTCATTGACAGAAGATTCTGACAAAAGATTGATTCTTACTCCGCATGCTCTAAAGATGGCGCGTAGCATGGTCCTATCAGAATGTAAACAACCCGTGATAATTAACGAGAAAATCATTCCCAATGCTTCAACTGAAAGAACTCTTGCTGAAAAAGCTTCAGCGTATCGGTTCGACAAACCTGAAAAGTGCACGCCGAAAAAGTTAGAAGTCAACAAAAAAGTGGACGAGAAGTGGAATGACGGAAAAATGGATCCTTTTCTTACAACATATTATCGCAAGGTTGCCAAGGCTGAAAAAGAAAAGAGAGAAAAAGAAGAAAAACGATCGAGTGAGGTGAAAACTCTGCAAAACGCAAAACAAGTATTGTGATTTAGAAAACACTTAGTTACATTATTTCTCAACACAAATGGCTACATTTGAATTTAGCGTTTGTAACAGTGGTTTGTAACTGTGTGGACACAAATGTCACATTTGTTTGCAATGTGACAAACTCTTGATTTTCTATTCTATAAGGTAGAAACTTTCAAAACCAATTGATCTGTTAAAGATTTTACATTGGGCTTCGTAGCAAGTACAGTATAACTATCATGACTTTTAAAGATGCTGGTCTTTATGTGTAAAGGTATTGATACTGATAAAATATGCAAACGTTTTAGATTTATTTTGGTATACCCTGGAGGAATGAATTCATTTATTTCTTCGATATCTGTTTCAAGAGAGGAAACTGTTAGCCTACATGAACTTATTCATCGATATACTTTTTTGTTTTATCTGAGTGGATCTGTAATCTACACGGTTTAGGTCATTGGTTCCCAATTGGGAGTCCACAGAAGGATTTTTGGGGGTCCATGACCTTCATATGTGTAAGATCAAAGCAAAATAGCGAAATGCCAAACTACGCCCAGTGGTGGTCAATCTTGCAAAAGACAAATCGAGCGCAACTCTAGAAACCAGGGTTGCCAGGTCCAGATAGACCAAAAATACTAAACAACTTATCAAAATATGCCAAATACCTTCAAACTATGCTAAATAAGCCGAAACGGGCTGATGGCTGTCAGTTCTAAAATACCCTGGTGAACAATGACAGAAATGCAATGTTGCTAACATGGGCGTCCGCAGAAATTTTTCCAGGGCAAAATCTCGGCAAAGTCGAGATTTTGCTTATCTTTTTCAGGTTATTGGCGATGCAACACAAATGGACGTATACAAAAAAGAAAAAAGCTCTTGTTTTTTGTAGTGAGCATGGATATTTTAAGACTGTGTTAGCAGAGTTCCAAATGAATCATAAAAAATCATAAACTTTCTAGGGACCCGATTCTGATTCCTAGAATCAGCGAAAATTATCATCGGGTCCCTAGAATCAGAGAAACTCGGGTCCCTATAATCAGAGAAATCGGGTACCAACAGGTCCATACCGGGTGCCTAACATTTTCCTTAAAAAAAAACTGGAATGAGTGTAAAATCTTGTGAAAATACGAAAAAACTACACATTTAATTCAAATAGCTTTTCCTTGTTTTCGTGCTTTTCCAATGATTTGGAATGTTGCAAGTGCGCGAGTTTCACAACGCAAATGGTTTGATGGTACTGTGCATTTGCGCACCTTTAGAGTGATCGTTGGTTGCAAAGAATGCATTTTGTTGGCAGCAATGCTTCTCTTTCACTCACGTTTTTTACACATAGTATCAACCAGGTATGGGCAAACTTGTTCAATAGAAGAGTCATTTGCAGAAAACCAGAAGCACCAGCGAGCAGCAAAACCATTTTGCAGTGTCAATAAAAATACGCAAGTTTTACATTAATTGATGTACAGTGATTGTCAGTATTAAGTTCGTTTGATTTTCTAGTCCTCGACAATCTGCACAGTATGTTTTGAAGCTGTGCAAATTAATTCTTCGAAGTGTTCATATTTCAGGGTTGCACGATGGTTTGATTTTACGAACTTCATTACAGAGAAAAAAATTCACAGCAATATGTTGTGCTGTACACAGAAATGAGTTATACACTGGTATTTTAAATTCTGGGTATTTACTTTCTGGAACCTGTCGCCAAAAATTAAGTGTAGAGTGGCATTGACTAAAGTTTTTTTATCCAGATTTTTTTGCATTTCGGTCAGTTTTATTCTACAGCAGACAAGTTTGCAGCAAATGGTCAGCGAACTGGACAGCCATCACCGATACATTAACATTGAATGGATTTACAAGGAATGCAAAGGATGGTTTTGACTCTTGGAAATGGTCAAATCTGGCTTGGAACTCCTCCAGTAGTCTTACAATTTATTGTGGTCTACAACTGCCTCTTCGCGAAAAACATTCGTTCTAATTAAGGAACGTAACTTGCGATTTAGGTCCACTGTCGTTGTTATCAAATCACGCAGACTCCCTGGTGACCAGTGTTCCCTTTAAGGTGCGCAAATGCGCAGAACTACCGGAGCATTCGCACTGTGACATCTCATTCTCGCGCACTTGCAACATTCCAGATTTGATATCGTATATACATCGCATAACCCTGTCGAAACGTTTCACTGGTTGTGTGTCTACACGGCTGTGAAATTGTATGCGCACTAAAACAAACATTTGCTCAATGTAAATGTTTCTTACAGGGCCAGCCGCTGCTTGTGACTAACTTCATGAACTTGTGCCAACACATTGATAAATGAAACAAACGTTAAATATGAGGCAACAACTCTCTATCCATTTGAGAAATTGCTATTCATTTAGAAGAGCCACACAAAATATGTCGGCGATCTACAATTCGCCCACCATTGGTTTGAACCTACGTGGCTTACCGCTATCAGAAGTCACTGTCTCGCTGCATTACCTGCCAAGATGTCTGCGTTCAATAGTTACATGCGGCAAACCCATACTGTGGTGACTTGAAGTGCATCTTCAAAGATTTTTTGCCATGTTGTCGTTACGCAACAAAGGCCAATAGTAGAACAATTCGCTCGCGAGTTTCGCAACCTGCTTCTGCAGGCAAAGAAGAGTTTAGTGAACGGCAAGCTCATAACTGCATGTTACCAAAACAGTGAACCTGACTTTTGCGCAGTGTGAGTGTCATATCGGCAAAAAAATGTCATTGCAAGAATTGACCAAACTAATTGGAATCGAACTCCTGATTTCACGTTTTCCAGAAATTTTTCTTTCTTAGTCCCAATTTCCAGGGGGGAGCAAATGCCCGCTTTGCCCTCCTTTACGAACGCCCATGGTTGCTAAGGAACTAAGCGTAGAATTATCGTATACGGTGCTTTTATAAGGCATTTTGAAGGTCCGAAATTTTCGAAAGGTCTCTCAAAATACAGAAGAACCTCTCTGCATAACCACCATCAAAATGCACTAAAACCTCGTTTATGACCATTTCTGTATTCAGATGAAGTGGTTGCGGTCTCTCGAATGTCTTCACGACCACCAAAGTCAAGCCTTAAAGAATACCTGACTGTATATAAATTTATACAAAAGTGATAATAAATTAATACGAAAGTATTCCAATGGTTACCTACAGAAGACCTACCAATTGGACAAAAGCTAACAACTTCAAGCACCATGTTCAGCCAAGACAAAAAAGCAAATGGAAAGTGTGTGAAGGCCTTGCAAGCACTGTGCAATTTGTGATTACTACCGAAAACAAAAAACCCTACAACAAATATATGGTCCAATGTCTTTCACAAATATTGACAAAAAAAATATTTCCCGCTGAACCAAAACCTGACATGTGCAAACTATGGTATGTGCTGTATGTAGCAACTTTTTGAAATCCCATCAAAAATATGATGGCCAAATAGTAAATGAAATTTCCGAGGAAATGTCACAGACTTGGACAACTAGAATTTTTTTAGCTTATCTAAATTAGATTAAATTAATATATGATCTAACTCAGCTGTCACAAGTTAGTTTAGCTTTAAAATTAGCGGATTTGGCGAAAACCAGAAATTGAACTAAAATTCGAATTACATTTACTCAAATCTGCGTGTGAGTGGTTAGGCAATGTGACGTAATAATTATCATTGATAAGGCTACACACTTTGCACTGCAGTTGAGAAAAGAAACTGATCGAGTTTTCGTTGCCTTCGCTGCTCAAATGGTGGCGACATGGCACTTGTGACCATTTTGTTGCATTTTGCTTTCACGAGGATGTATTCTTGTTCCATCTTCAAAAAATACCGTTGGACAAATTAGGACTTTTGGCAAAACCAGAAATTAGATTATCGTACTATAAGTGGAGAAATGAAGCTATTAGCAAATTTGATTAAAATTATAATTAGCGTTATTTCGCTCTAATTCATCGCATGACAAAACTAGAATTATCTAGTTGTCTGAGTCTGGATGATCATCGCATCCAAGTAATTGGAACGAACCAGGTATCAGGGATGACAGTGGCCAAATGGTTCTATCACGGCACTATCCTTTGTTCCATGACATCATAACTAAACCACCTATGTATGAAGCTTTAACTGTTATTTTTACAGAACAACCCAATACTCGCTTTCTTGACACCTGTGAAGATAAATATTTTGAAAAACGTAAGCATGATCCTTTCTGGTGTGAAATAATTTTATTGTTCTATTTGGGATGTTCAATGATTTTCCCATTCAAATTTGCCAACTTGTTTTGACCCTTCCTACCACCCACATAGAAATCGATATTGACACTTCCCTTCACTGTTTAACATTTCATTTTAAAGACGCGGATGTAAATTAGTTTCATACATGAATATATGTTATTTTCAATATTTGCACTTTTTAGCCACAAAAATGTCCATATGATTTAGCTCACAAATAAATTTAAATGTTTCTTTGTTACTAAGAAGGTATCCATGGCGAAGATGGGCATATATTCTTTTTGTTTCACGACAGATACCCAAGACCAAATTGGCAAATATATTTGTTACACGTCAAAAAAGCATGGCTAAATAGGGCATTTACCCCCTCTAACTTGATAAATATGAAACGTATGCAGTTTTTAATAGGAATGTTCGACAGAGCGCATAAACATCTAATAACTGAAAGCATTAGATTTAAACGGCAATTCTAAGTATTTCTAATATTAGGTTAAAAACTGGCTTTAACCATTCAAGCCGCATGTTCTTGAGAGGGGTTTTGACTGGCTTTGTTGATGGGGTTCACAGCTTTCTGCCAAATCGTCAAAAGGGTCCACGACACTGAAAAGGTTGGCAACCACTGCGTTAGGTCTTACAACTTTGTTAGAAAGGTTTAGAGGAATTTCCGACATAAAATGCCAATCACTAACTGCAATATTGAGAATGAGTTTATTTCAAGTTGTGACTATACGACTCAAATTCATTTCATAGATTGTTGAAGTTGTAAACGGAGTTGGCGCATAAGTAAAATCAATAAAGCAATAGATTCGTAGTCTTATGGGAAGCAGGTAATGTTTTCATCCTTTGCTCACAACATTGCTTTTCAAAACATGCTCTTCAACGGTCTTGCGAAATTTTACTTGAACTTAAGAAAGTACGTGTTCTGAGGAATAAAGTACTTACTGCTTCTAATGTGTCTGGCTATGACTTAAACTTTTTAACGGCATTACGTCCAAATAAACTGCTATTGGTTCAGGTAAGTGTTTACAAAATACGGTAAACGTAAACAATAGATTTGCTGATCAGTGATCTGTAATTGTGTTTACATTTGGTATATACTGTATCCTTTGCAGCATGAAATGAATTATACGGAGATATATATTATTTTATGAATATTAAGGCAGTAGTTTCAACGACTCGCTCTAAAAAACAAAAACGTTATTTCACCCTTATAATAAAGGATTTGCAGAATAGCAAATAGGTGAAGGTGCAAGTCCGCAACAAGCAGCTACAAAGGAAAAAACTTGCAGAGAACAAGCGCCATTAAGAAAGCTACGAAGGCAACATACGACTAGCTACAGCATAACTGGTTTTAAACATTTTACTTTAGAACTGGATTGGCATGCCTAGATCGATAAGTAGATAGCAGCCTTAAGTTAAAAAGACATTTGCTACAGTAAGCAACAAAAACCGCCTTGAGCTTTTCAGCCGGCTGTTTGAGGAATCTCCTGCCTAGTTTTGCTCCCATCTCCTTGCAATGATTCAGCTTGTACGTA